>OBMK010000015.1_pt1 | contig 159043 bp, 167 predicted proteins | sample 1539081 | NCBI WGS metagenome assembly OBMK01 (sample SAMEA3355528, study PRJEB22509) | marine metagenome | biome: marine; feature: river plume; material: water | place: USA | collected 2010-08-07 | depth 0.5 m | reverse complement strand
GCTGCTAGGGTAACTGCGCCTAAAACTAAGGATTTTTTCATCTTTACCTCTTTCTGATGATTGTCCCAAACTGGGACTTCTGATTAGAACGGTATGTCCAACCTCACAAACTAACCTGCGCCAACGGCCCAAGTGATTCCGCAGTGTGGCCAATTTTTTACGTTATCGTCAAGCAATCTATCACCAAAACCATGATTTGAATTGGCTCAAAGCTCTATCACCCACTGGTGTAACCTATTTTTCAACCACAGCGTGTAAAAAAATCATATGCAGCGAGAAAATCTGACTTTTTCAGCGCGGCATGCGCCGCAGCCTCCTCATCGATTCCCCATTGTTCTTCCTGCCAAATTTCATCAAGCCGGCATAATTCCCACGCTTGTTCAGGCTTAAGATGACCTTCTATAACCGCCAAAGCCGCAACCAAACTGCCGGGAAATGTAACCAGATCATGAAAAGCGGTTAACTGAAACGCTGAAAGACGCTGCATCGGCGCTGCCAAGTTCAAAACGGACTCTGCCGCTTGCGCCAGATAGGTCACCCCCGATGTGCTGTGTAAAATCGCACCATATGTTTGCCCTGCCCACTCTAGCAATGGATCCCAGGCCTCCGCTTGTCGCGCGTTTAGCTCGGCCGGCTGCGCCGCGCGATAGCAGAGTAAATCGGTTTCACCATAAGCCGCCAACATGTTCAAAACATCTTGGAATTGGCGCGTCACCTTATCCAAAGCGGCATTGGCGCGGCGGGTATAGGGCATGGTTTCAGGGCGAACAGTTTCAACCTGCGCGCGCCACTCTGCGGCAACCGCCTCAGCCAAAGCCTTCGTGGGCAACGCCAAAAGCGTTTTTGCCGGAGTTTTTACCAAGCGGCCATCGAGCAAGACCGTATAGCCAAGCTCTTGTTGCGCAATTTCAACTTGCGTCCAGAATCGTTTTTGCTGCCAATCAGCCATGACCTATGCTTTCATTATTTGAGAAATGAGGCCCGGCAACTCAGACACCGTATGGGCAATATGCGTACAACCAGAAAGCTGATGCGCCTCGTGATATCCCCATGTCACACCAATCGTGTGCATACCCGCTGCGCGCGCCATATCTCTATCATAACTGGTATCCCCAATCATCACGGCACGGCGCGCCTCAATTCCGGTCTCCAATAGAGCCTGATGCAACATGCTCGGATGCGGTTTTGAGGGGTGCTCATCTGCAGTTTGCGTGGTGAGGAAATAAGAGTGCAATCCGCCTGCCTCGAGCAAGGCGTTCAAGCCACGGCGCGAATTTCCCGTTGCCACCCCCAAGATAAACCGCGGATCCTGGTGAAACTGCCGCAAAAGGGGTAGGATCCCCGCATAAAAGCCCGGATCTGGTTGGTCTGCGCGCTGCCCGGCAAAATACTCTTTAAACGCTTTTTCTGCCAAATCACGTTCCCCATGATCGACCTGCGGCACCAAGCGATAAAACACCTCTGGCAGCGAAAGCCCGACGCAAGACAAAACATCTTGGCGCGGCGGCATTGGGCGCCTGAGCGTGGAAAAGGCGTGGGCCATCGCACCGATAATATGCGCTTGGCTATCCACAAGCGTGCCATCGACATCCAAAACAATCAAAAACGGCGCCAAACCCTACCCCACAAAATCTTCAAACGGATCGTCTTCGATATCATGCGTGTCCCATTGAAACGTATCCCACGTGCGCTGCATATGTTCGCTTAACTCAGCCGTAAAACTGATTGGTTTTTTATGAACAGGGTGTTCAATGCGCAAAAAGCGCGCGTGCAGATGCAGCTTACGGCTGATATCGCCGCCCAATTGAGCACCCCAGCCATCGCCTAAATTATCCTGGCTAGATCCTCCATATTTTCCATCGCCAATAATGGGATGGCCGATTTCCGCCATATGCGCGCGCAATTGATGCGTGCGGCCGGTGATTGGTGCCAAAGCCACCCATGCGCCGCGTTTGGCCAAAGCACTGAGGACACGATAATCGGTTAAAGCGCGTTTCGCGCCCTCAACAGAAGCCACATCACGTGGATGAACACAGTGCATTTTTTCGCCCGCACCTTTGGCGCCATGACCCATAGATTTCACCAATCCATATTTGATAGTGCCCGATTTGGGCGCAGGCACTCCGGCCACTGCCGCCCAGTAAATTTTACGCGTCTCACGATGTCGAAACGCTTCCGTTAACGCGCTGGCAGCCGCGCGATGACGCGCCAGAACCAAAATGCCCGAGGTATCCTTATCTAAGCGATGCACCAAGCGTGGCTTCTCATCATGGCCAAAGCGCAACGCATCGGCCAACCCATCCACGTGGCGAGTTTGTTTGCTTCCCCCTTGCGTGGCCAGCCCCGGTGGTTTGTTCAAAACGATGATATGATCATCTTTATACAGAACAGCATTTTGTATCATCCGAGCATCTTGCGGGCTCACGCTGCGCGCAACCACGGCCCTCGGCTTCAAATCACTATCGGTTAGGGGAGGGATGCGGATCTCTTGGCCGGCCGCGATACGCGTCGAGGCTTTGCAGCGCTTACCATCAACGCGCAGCTCCCCTTTTCGGCACATCTGTTCGATGCGTGCTTGCCCCAATTGCGGAAAGCAATGGCGCAACCAGCGATCTAACCTTTGATCAACGCTGCCTTCCTCAACCGTTAGTTTTTGTACTCCGCTCATGCCGATACCGCTCGCATTGCTATAAACCCAAGAAAAACCGCCGCCAAAGCGCCTAGAACGCTGCCACATAGATAGGCAAGCGCAAATCCGAACCGCCCCATATCCAAAAGCTTCAGCAAATCCAACGAAAACGCGGAAAACGTGGTGAAGCCTCCAAAAATGCCCGCCATCAAAAACAGGGGTGCGATCTCACTCAACCGACCGGCGAAATAGGCAAAGGCCAGCCCCATCAAGAACGATCCGATCACGTTCACGCTCAGCGTGCCATAGGGAAACGCCACCATCTGCACCAAACAAAAACGCAAAAGCGCGCCAATGCCGCCGCCACAAGCCACAAGAAGATAAACCATAGTCGTGCTCATCCGCTCTGCTCGCGCCAATGTCAAGCCAAAGCCGGATCACCGATCATCACGCCGACGCGCTCTTAATTTATCAAAATAAGCAATACGCTTTATCAGATCGCGTTCAAACCCCCGCTCAACCGGTTCATAAAACCGCAGCCGTCCAAATCCTTCTGGAAAATAATCCTGCCCAGAGAACCCATCAGGAGCGTCATGATCATAAGCATACTCGGCGCCATAGCCTTGATCTTTCATCAACCCCGTCGGGGCGTTCAAAATATGCTTTGGAGGGGGCAGCGATCCGCCGCGCGAGGCGGCGCGGCGGGCGGCTTTATAAGCGCTATAAATCGCGTTCGATTTAGGCGCCAACGCCAGATAAGCCACCGCTTGCGCAAGCGCCAGCTCACCTTCCGGGCTGCCCAATCGCTCGTAACTTTGCCAGGCCTCAAGGCAGATCCGTTGCGCATCCGGATCTGCCAAACCAATATCTTCGATCGCCATTCGCAATATGCGCCGCCCCAGATAACGTGGGTCCTCGCCCCCCTCGAGCATGCGTGCCAGCCAATATAACGCCGCATCCGGATCAGAGCCGCGCACGGATTTGTGCAAAGCGGAAATCAAATTATAATGGCCATCGCCCGATTTATCATATTGCGAAGCGCGGCGGCTAAGACGCTTTGCCAAACCTTCTGCGCTGACCTGCGCCGCATCCGGCCATGACAACGTTTGTTCGACCAAGTTTAACAACATCCGGCCATCCCCATCGGCCATCGTAATCAGCAACTCTTTCGCCTCAAAGGTTAAAGGCAAGTCACGGTTCAAAACCGCCTCAGCCCGCACCATCAATTGCATCAGATCAGAATCCGCCAAGCGCGTCAGCACCAACACTTGCGCGCGCGATAAAAGCGCTGCGTTCAGCTCAAACGACGGGTTCTCGGTACTGGCCCCCACCAATAAAATTGAGCCATCTTCAATATAGGGTAAAAACCCATCTTGCTGCGCACGGTTAAACCGATGGATCTCATCCACAAATAATAAAGTTCCGCGACCATTTTTATGCCGCAAACGCGCCGCTTCAAAACATTTTTTCAAATCTGCAACGCCCGAAAAAATCGCGCTGATTTGTTCAAAGAAAAGATCCGTATGATCGGCCAACAACCGGGCTAATGTGGTTTTTCCCACGCCAGGCGGCCCCCAGAAAATTAACGACGTCAACTGTCCGGAGGCAAGCATCGCCCCCAAGGGTGCATCCGGCGCCAATAACTGCGCCTGCCCAATCACCTCATCAACGGTTTTTGGGCGTAATCGCTCAGCCAAAGGAACCGGCCCCTGCGCCGCATCTGCATCGCTGGAAAAAAGGTCGCTCATAACCGAAACCGCAACGCCAAGCGCCGCGCTCCGCGCAGAACAACGATTTCACCCCGGCCATTGGCCGCTCTTAATCTTCGGTCAATATCTTGAAGCTGTTCCAGCGGCTCTCCGTTCACCGCAAGGATCACATCACCAACCCGCAATCCAATCCGCGCGCCCAATGGCCCAGTGTCTAAAATAACAAAGCCAAAGCTGGTCCAGCTTAATTTATAACGCTCTTGAATAGCAGGATTTATCGTGCTGATTCTAAGCCCTGATAAAATACTGTTTCCAGACAACACAGTTTCAATCGCTGGCGGGATATTTGGCGCGGCGGATAATTCAACCGTGATCACACGGGCACGACCGTCGCGTAGGCGCGTTATTTCAGCAAATGCGCCTAAGCCTGTTACGGACAATCGATAAAGCATCTCTTCTGGTGTGGTCACTGCAGCACCATTCACATCCTTGACAATATCACCAATCTGAAACCCTGCTGCGCGAAATGGGCTTTGCGGATGTAACTCGGTCAGTAAAATACCTTCATAGGGGCGCAAGCCAAGCGTATCGCTGATATCCGAGGTGAGTGTTTGGGCCTTTAATCCCGCCCAAGGCCGCTGAAACGATGACGCGCCAGCTCGTGCTTGCGCCACAAATTGTTCAACCAAACTGGCCGGGATTGCAAAGCCGATACCGTTTGAACCACCTGAGCGCGTTAGTATCGAGGTGTTAATGCCGATGAGACGCCCCTGCATATCAACCAAGGCTCCACCAGAGTTTCCTGGATTAATGGGCGCATCTGTTTGAATAAAATAACCGCGCTGATTGCCAATGGCTGCGCCCGAGCGTGCCAATCCAGAAATAATCCCGCTGCTGACTGTTTGGCCCACGCCGAACGGATTTCCAATCGCCAGCGCCAATTCACCAACCTCAACCGTTTCACTTTCTCGCAGCGTCAAAAACGGCAAAACTGGCGCTGCAAGCAATTGCAAAACGGCCAAATCCGCGCCTTCGTCGCTTAACAAAACCTGCGCCTGATATTCACGCCGGTCCTGCAAAACCACGCGGATTGAAGTTGCTTGGGCCACAACGTGATAATTCGATACGATCAAACCATCGCTCGACACCAACACACCAGATCCCAAGGAGTTTTCAATTCGAGGCCGCTGCGCACCAAAGTTTTGAAAAAAATTGCCAAAAAAGGGATCATCTGCAAACGGGCTGTGCGCGCGCCTATCCACCTGACGCTGCGCATAAATATTCACCACAGCCGGCGCGGCAGATTTCACCAATGGCACAAAGCTAAAGGTCATGTCTGCGCGCGATTGAGGCACCCTGTCACCCGCAGTCAGGGGCAGCGCCACCCCGATCGCAAAGAGCCAAAGTAAAATCGCAAAACGCATTTTTGAACCTTTTAAACAGCCGGCCCTGAAGATATGCGCAAGCGCCAAGGAATTTACAAGATATCTTCTGAAAAACAAAAACCCCCGGCCAAGAGACCGGGGGCAATTCATGTTCTCAATCGCGCGACGTTTAGTCCTGAGCGGCTTCCTCGGCGGCAACGCGGGCTTTGTCCGCCGCGCCTTTTGCATCGACATCACGATCTACAAATTCGATAATTGCCATTGGGGCCATATCGCCATAGCGAAAGCCAGCTTTCATAATCCGAACATAGCCGCCTTGGCGCTCTTTGTAGCGCGGGCCTAAAATATCAAAAAGCTTGGTGACATATTGGTCTTCTTTCAACTGCGCGGCAGCTTGACGGCGCGCGTGCAGATCACCCCGTTTGCCCAATGTGATCAATTTTTCAACGATCGGACGCAGTTCTTTAGCTTTTGGAACCGTGGTTTTGATCTGCTCATGTTCAATAAGCGATCCTGCCATATTCGCCCAAAGCGCTTTACGGTGTTCGTGAGTCCGGTTTAACCGGCGGTAACCTTTTGCATGACGCATGTTTCATCTCCTATATTTTTGCTTTGTCTGGCAGCCGATGCGTGTCAGCCACTCTCCTTGGGGCAGATGCCCTGTTTTCCCCGCACAAAGCGGGCATTTAAAAGGGCGGGCGCGACACCCGCCCTATTCTTAAAAATTATCTTCGAATTTCTTTGCCAGATCTTCGATATTATCCGGTGGCCAATCTTCGACATCCATCCCAAGATGCAAGCCCATACCAGACAGCACTTCTTTGATCTCGTTCAGCGATTTGCGGCCGAAATTAGGCGTCCGCAACATCTCGGCTTCCGTCTTCTGGATCAGATCACCGATGTAAACGATGTTATCATTTTTCAAGCAATTTGCCGAGCGCACCGACAATTCAAGCTCATCCACTTTCTTCAACAGCAGCGGGTTAAACTCGAGACTGTCTTCATCTTCATTGCGACCTGCGGATTCTGGTTCATCAAAATTCACGAAGATCGACAATTGATCCTGCATAATACGCGCAGCATAGGCCACCGCATCATCCGGCGTCAAAGAGCCATCTGTTTCAACTTTTAAGGTCAATTTATCATAATCAAGCACTTGGCCCTCACGGGTTGGCTGCACATCATATGATACTTTTTTGATCGGCGAATAAATCGCATCGATAGGGATAAGGCCGATCGGTGCATCTTCCATTTTATTTTTATCCGCAGAGACATAGCCTTTGCCGGTGTTCACCGTCAGCTCCATAAACAAGTCTGCCCCATCATCTAAATGACAGATCACATGCGACTTGTTCAAGATTTCGATACCTGCGCTGTCAGAAATATCGGCAGCGGTGACTACACCGGGGCCTTTTGCACTGATCGACAGGCGCTTGGGCCCTTCAACTTCCATCTTCAAGGCCACGCCTTTGAGGTTCAACACGATATCGGTTACGTCTTCGCGCACACCGGCAACCGAAGAAAACTCATGCAGCACGTTATCGATTTGTACGCTTGAAATCGCAGCACCTTGCAGCGAGCTCATCAAAACACGGCGCAACGCGTTGCCCAATGTCAATCCAAAACCGCGTTCCAATGGTTCTGCAACCACTGTGGCCACGCGCGCCGGATCGTTTCCTGGTTTAATCTCTAATTGTGCGGGTTTGATTAATTCAGCCCAATTTTTATGGATCATGCGTCCCTCCATTCTTGCAACTGCCCCATGACCAAATAGCCAGTCGCGCCCGAGGTTAAAATCACGAAGAGAGGGCTGCCTGCGGGCACCCCTCTTTCAAACTTAGCGCGGGTTTATACCCGGCGGCGCTTTGGTGGGCGACAGCCGTTATGGGCCATCGGTGTCACATCGCGAATGGATGTGATGTTAAACCCAACGGCGCCCAAAGCACGCAAAGCGCTTTCTCGGCCAGAGCCGGGCCCTTGCACTTCGACCTCAAGCGTTTTCACGCCATGATCCTGTGCTTTGCGCCCTGCATCTTCAGCGGCCATCTGCGCTGCATATGGTGTTGACTTGCGCGAACCTTTAAAGCCCATCGTACCAGCCGAAGACCACGCGATCGCGTTACCTTGCACGTCAGAAATGAGGATTTTAGTATTGTTAAATGAAGAGTTCACATGCGCAACACCGGCTGCGATATTCTTGGAAACCTTCTTCTTGCCTGCACGGCGAGTATCTCGTGCCATAATCTGTGCCCTTTCCTATTTCTTCTTGCCAGCGATGGCTTTGGCAGGGCCCTTCCGGGTGCGTGCATTGGTATGCGTACGCTGTCCACGAACCGGCAGGTTACGGCGATGGCGTAGACCACGATAACAACCAAGATCCATCAAACGTTTGATGTTCATCTGTGTTTCGCGGCGCAGATCGCCTTCAACCGAATAATTGGCGTCAATATGCTCGCGCACTGACAGTACTTCGGAATCGCTTAATTCATTTACGCGACGCGTTTCATCAATCTTGACGGCTTCGCAAATGGCTTTGGCCGAAGATAGGCCAATTCCGGTGATATAGGTAAGGGCGACTGGAACCCGCTTATGCGTCGGGATGTTTACGCCGGCGATACGTGCCACGTTATATTTCCTTTTCGTTGCGGTTCCGTAATCCCGGAACCTTTTTTCACAACGTCCGATCACCCACCTTGGCCGGGATCGAAGCTGTCTCAGGTAATCTTGCACATAGAAACGTTTATCTGCAAAACTCGTTCAGTTCAGAAGTGTCAGCCAGTAAGAGGATTCAAAGACCCCGTCAAGCCCAAACCTTTGATCAATTCAAGATGTTGGCGATTTCAGATTGCACCTTATCAATGCTGGCAAGACCATCCACCGATACGAGCTTATCATGGGCAAAATAATATCCAAGAAGAGGCGATGTCTTCTTGTAATATTCCATCAAACGTTGACGCAGGCTTTCCGCGTTATCATCCGCGCGGCGGCTAAACTCGGTGCCGGCACAATTGACACATTTTCCATCGGCAGGCTGAGGTTTGGTGATGTCGTGATACACTTCACCGCATGACGCGCACGTAGAGCGCCCCGTGATACGCGCCACAAGAGCCACATCATCCACTTTCATCTCGATAACCGATGCTAATGATTGGCCACATTCTTTCAACAGTACATCCAGCGCCACCGCCTGCCCCAACGTCCGGGGGAACCCGTCAAAAATAAAACCGCCGGCATTTGGCTCTGACAGTTTTTCACGGATCAAACCGATCACAATGTCATCCGTGACCAAATCCCCGCGCGCCATCACCTCTGCCACTTTTAGGCCCATCTCGCTGCCACTGCTTTTGGCATCGCGCAACATATCACCAGTCGATAGCTGTACCATGTCACGGGTGTCAACGAGATGTCGCGCCTGCGTTCCTTTTCCGGCGCCGGGCGGGCCTAACAGAATAATGTTCATCGACGTGCAGGTCCTTTTTTCCGACGCGCCTTTCCTTTACCACGCAATTGCGATTTCTGGATAAGGCTTTCATACTGATGTGCAAGCAAATGCGATTGAACTTGCTGAATCGTATCCATTGTCACCGACACCACGATCAAAACCGAGGTTCCACCAAAATAAAACGGAATGGCAAGTTGGCCGCGCAGAATCTCAGGTAAAAGGCACACCGCTGCAAGATAAGCTGACCCCAAGACCAGCACGCGGTTCACCACATATTCAAGATGCTCAGCGGTTTTTTGCCCTGGGCGAATACCGGGAATAAAGCCGTTCTGGTTCTTTAGATTATCGGCCACATCGTCCGGCTTGAAGGACACATTGAACGTGTAGAAATACGCAAAGAACACGATCATAGCTGTGAAAAAGGCCAGATAAAGTGGCTGGCCGGGGCCAAAATATGCCAAAATGGTCGACATAACTGGGCCGGTTTGCGACCCCGAAAACGTACTGACAGTGGTGGGCAAAAGCAGCAATGAACTGGCAAAAATCGCCGGGATCACGCCGGCCGGGTTCACTTTTACAGGCAGGTGCGAATTCTGACCTTCCATCACCTTCATGCCAACTTGGCGCCGCGGATATTGGATGATGATTTTGCGCAGAGCCCGCTCCATAAACACCACGAAGGCGATTGTCGCGATCACCATCACAACCACACCAATAATAACCGCTGGGCTGATCGCGCCAGAGCGCCCAGAGGCAAAGAATTGCGCCAAAGCAGAGGGAATTTCGGCAATGATGCCGACGAAAATGATCAGCGAAATCCCATTGCCAATGCCACGGGCTGTGATTTGTTCGCCCAGCCACATCAAAAACATCGTACCGCCCACCAGCGTGATCAGGCAAGACACGCGGAAAAACATCCCAGGATCGGTAACCAAATCACCTGCTTCCAAGCTGGCCGCCAAGCCATAGGCTTGCAACGTGGCTAGAAAAACGGTTCCGTAGCGCGTATATTGGTTGATTTTCTTGCGGCCTTGTTCGCCCTCTTTTTTAAGCTGCTCAAGCTGCGGCACCATCGAAGTCATCAGCTGAACAATAATAGAGGCCGAAATATAGGGCATGATACCAAGGGCAAAAATACCCATCCGACCAAGCGCGCCGCCCGTGAACATGGTGAGCATGCCACCGATGCCGCCCTGCGCCTGCTCCATAAATTCGCGCAACGCGGCGCCATCAATGCCTGGAACGGGAATAAACGTACCAAGGCGGTAAACCACCAACAGGCCCAAGGTAAATAGAATTCTGTTCCGCAGATCGGTCGCCTTACCCAAGGCGGCCCAACTGGTGTTTGCGGCCATTTGCTCTACTGCGGATACCATTTCTATCTCTCTTTATAGCAAACGCCGCCAAGAGCGTTTTCCGGCTCGTTGGCGGCGTTATGGAAAACTTCAACCTCTATGTAAGCAGCCCTAAGCGGCTTCACAAGATGTTATTCTTTAGTTGCGGCCACTGGCGCTGCAATTGTCAGGCTGCCACCCGCTTTTTCAACCGCTGCAATGGCAGATTTTGACGCGCCTGTCACGGTAAGCTTCACTTTTGAGGTCAGCTCGCCCTTTGACAAAATGCGAATTCCGTCCAATTTGCGGCGCACCAAGCCAGACGCGATCAAAGCATCTTCCGACATATCGGCTTTCGCGTCTAATTTACCGGCTTCAATAAATTTCTGGATCAAACCAAGGTTTACAACGGCAAATTTCTTACGGTTCGGCTTGCTGAAGCCGCGCTTTGGCAAACGTTGATACAAAGGCATCTGGCCGCCTTCATACCCGTTAATCGACACACCTGAGCGTGATTTCTGGCCTTTGATACCACGTCCGGCAGTTTTACCCTTGCCAGATCCTGGACCTCGCGCCACACGTTTCTTCTTGCGTGTTGCACCTTCATTATCGTGTAATTCGTGTAATTTCATGTCGCTTCCCCTTTGCCGGAACTGCCCTTCGAGCGACCAAAGGGGCAAACACGGCGTTGCAATTGATTCTGTGCCCTCGAAAGGCCACCGGAGGCGTATAGACTCAGACCCCCCTTCATGCAAGCCCCAGAGCACCCAGCATTCAAATCATGCTGCCACGAAGCCTTTCGCCGCCTGAAAAGCCTCTGCAGCGCCTTATTTGGGCGCTGCCAAACCAAGCCCAACAAAAGTCTATAGTTCATGCAAGCAACTTGAATAAGGGTCTAACGCGCCCAATTTCTTTGAACGGCACAAGCGCGTGGCAAATGAAAAAACGCGCGTCGTGCAAGCTTACTGGACGGTTAAGCTGGTCAAACGAATATCAGGAGATTCGCCGCGCTCTCAAGAAAAGAACACCGCGGCACACGCCAAACCCGCCACTTTATATCTATGTCCGCAGAATAAAACGCCCCGGGAAGATCCCGAGGCGTTTCTAGTTTCACTTTTAGAAGGGCGCGCTTTAGTTATCGCGTTCTTCGATAATCTCAACCATGTGCGAGATTTTATTCACCATACCGCGTACCGCCGGGGTATCTTCCAGCTCACGGGTTTTGTGCATTTTGTTGAGGCCCAGACCAATCAGCGTTTGACGCTGCTTTGCAGGGCGGCGGATCGGAGACCCGGTTTGTTTTACAACAATTGTTTTCGCCATTCTTCTGGTCCTTAAGCTTCTGCGGTTTCAACCGCGTCGGCTGCTGCCGCGGGCTCATCGCGTTTCAGGATATCAGCAACCTTCTTACCGCGGCGTTGCGCCACCATACGAGGGCTCGATTCATTCACCAGACCGTCAATTGTTGCACGGATCATGTTATATGGATTTGACGATCCAACTGATTTTGCAACAACATCCTGTACACCAAGCATTTCAAACACGGCGCGCATAGGACCACCGGCAATGATACCAGTACCCGTTGCGGCGGTGCGCATCACAACTTTACCAGCGCCATGACGGCCCTGTACGTCGTGATGCAAGGTGCGGCCTTCGCGCAATGGAATGCGCACCATCTGACGTTTGGCTTGCTCGGTTGCTTTGCGGATGGCTTCAGGAACTTCCTTTGCCTTCCCCTTGCCATAGCCCACACGGCCCTTTTGGTCGCCAACAACCACCAATGCGGCAAAGCCGAAGCGTTTCCCACCTTTAACGGTTTTTGACACCCGGTTGATCGAAACGAGACGATCGGCGAACTCAGGCGCTTCATCACGATCGCGACGGCCCCGGTTGTTTTGTTCTCTAGCCATATCTTCGTCTCCTTAAAACTTAAGTCCACCTTCACGGGCGGCGTCAGCCAAAGCTTTGACACGTCCATGAAAGAGAAGTCCACCGCGATCGAAATAGCAGTTATCAACGCCTGCTGCTTTTGCGCGCTCGGCAATTGCCGCGCCCACTTTGGCAGAGGCCTCTACGTTGTTTTTGCCAATGATGCCTAAGTCTTTTTCCAAAGACGAGGCAGCTGCCAACGTACGACCATTCACATCATCGATCAGTTGAACGCTGATGTTTTTATTGCTGCGGAAAACCGACAGGCGCACGCGCCCTGCATTTACCTTACGAAGTTTGTTCCGAACGCGCAGACGGCGCTTCAAGAACAGTTGTCTTTTGCTACTTGCCATTATTTTGCGTCCCTACTTCTTCTTCCCTTCCTTGCGGAAGATAAATTCGCCTTTGTAACGGATCCCTTTGCCCTTGTAGGGCTCTGGTTTCCGCCATTCACGGATGTTAGCGGCCACTTGGCCTACACGTTGCTCATCAATGCCTTCGATAGTGATCTCTGTTGGCTTAGGCGCCGTCACAGTTACGTCACTTGGGATTTGAAAATCAACATCATGCGACAGTCCAAGGTTCAACTTCAGAACATTGCCCTGCAACTGTGCCCGATATCCAACGCCCGTGATTTCAAGTTCTTTTTTGAACCCGGTTGTCACACCCGTCACGAGGTTTTGAACCATTGTACGGCTCATACCCCATTGCTGAAGCGCGCGCTTTGAGCTGCCACGCGGGGTAACCGCAACGGCGTTTTCATTTACTGCGATGGTCACATCGTCAGTCGCTTTGAAGCTGCGAGTACCTTTTGGACCCTTCACTTCGATCATCTGGCCAGATACCGACGCGCTTACGCCCGATGGTAGCTCGACAGGTTTTTTACCAATACGAGACATCCCTGACCCCCTTAGAAGACTGTGCAGAGCACTTCACCACCAACATTGGCAGTGCGCGCAGCCGCATCCGACATAACCCCTTTCGGAGTTGAGACAATCGACACACCCAAGCCCTGACGGACAGAAGGAATGTCTTTCACGCCCAGATAAACGCGACGACCGGGTTTTGAAACCCGCTTCAATTCACGAATAACAGGCGTACCATCATAGTATTTGAGGCTGATTTCAATCGCAGGATGGCCATCGCTGCCCGTCATGCTTTCATAACCGCGGATATACCCCTCATCTTTCAGCACATCCAAAACCCAAGCACGCAATTTCGAGGCAGGCGTCGACACCACTGATTTTCCGCGCATTTGAGCGTTGCGGATTCTTGTCAACATATCGCCGATAGGATCATTCATAATATCTCTCCCTTACCAGCTTGACTTAACCATGCCGGGCAGCTGCCCGTTGGAACCCAACTCGCGCAGCATAATCCGACTGACTTTGAGCTTGCGATAATACGCATGCGGACGGCCGGTCAATTCGCAGCGGTTATGCATGCGGTTTGCCGCGCTGTTGCGGGGCAATTTCGCCAATTTCAAACGCGCTTTGAAACGCTCTTCCATTGGCAGATTGTTATCATTCGCGATTTCTTTTAGCGCAGCCCGCTTTTCGGCAAATTTTGCCACCAGGCGCGCACGTTTCTTTTCGCGTTCGATCATTGCTTTCTTAGCCATGTCTAAACTCCTTTTCGCGGATCAGCTGTTGAAGGGCATGTTGAAATGGCTCAACAGCGCCTTGGCTTCCGCGTCGGTATTTGCGGTGGTGGCGATGACAACGTCAAAACCCCAGTTTTCATCAACCTTATCGAAATTAATCTCTGGGAAAACGATATGTTCTTTAATTCCCAGCGCATAATTCCCGCGGCCATCAAAACTTTTTGCAGACACTCCCCGAAAGTCGCGGATACGGGGCATCGCAATCGTGATCAACCGGTCAAGAAATTCATACATCCGCGCGCCGCGCAGCGTGACTTTCGCACCCATTGGCATTTCTTCACGCACCCGGAAGCCCGCGATAGATTTCTTTGCCTTGGTGATAACCGCCTGCTGACCAGCAATTGTAGACAGATCCGCTTGTGCAGATTTGCCTTTCTTACTGTCTTTAACCGCCGCCTTACCAGCACCGATATTCAGAACAATTTTGTCAAGGCGTGGAATTTGCATATCGTTTTTATATGCAAATTCTTCTTTCATCGCGGCGCGGATTTTTTCATCATACAATGCGCGCAAACGGGGGGTGTAATCAGCAGTATCAAGCATCGATCACGTCTCCTGTAGTTTTGGCGAAGCGCATTTTTTTGCCGTCTTCAACTTTGAATCCGACGCGCGTTGCTTTGCCATTGGCGTCGATCAAAGACAGGTTAGACAGCGCAATCGGCATCGCTTTGGGCAAACGTCCACCCTGCGAGTTTTGCGTTTGCTTGGTGTGGCGGATCGAAACATTGATCCCCTCAACAATTGCCTTTGAGGCAGATGGATCGACAGAAGCGATGGTGCCTTCCTTGCCCTTATCTTTGCCGGCAAGAACGATCACTTTGTCACCCTTACGAAGTTTCGCAGCCATTACAGCACCTCCGGGGCAAGTGAGATAATTTTCATGAAGCTTTTGGCGCGCAATTCACGAACCACTGGCCCAAAAATACGCGTACCGATCGGCTCGCCGCTATTGTTCAAAATTACAGCAGCATTGCTGTCAAACCGGATAGCGGTGCCATCTTCACGGCGGACCTCTTTGGCGGTTCTAACGACAACGGCTTTACGCACATCGCCCTTTTTCACTCGACCGCGCGGGATGGCTTCCTTTACCGAAACGACGATAACGTCGCCTACGGATGCGTATTTACGCTTGGAACCACCCAACACTTTGATGCACTGTACCCGGCGTGCGCCGGAGTTATCAGCTACATCCAGATTGGTTTGCATCTGGATCATTCGGTTTCTCCCGACCTGTGGGGGGCTTTCACCTGTTCCCCAGGGTTTCGATTAAACTAAAAGGTCTTTCGGCTTACGCCTGCAGAACCTCCCAGCGTTTGGTTTTGGACTTTGGTGCACATTCGATAATCCGAACCGCATCGCCGACCTTAAAAGTATTATTTTCATCATGCGCCCGGTATTTTTTTGATTTCCGGATCGTCTTTTGCATAACGGGGTGCTTAAAACGACGCTCAACAGATACAGTAACCGTTTGTTGATTTGCGTCACTTGTCACAACGCCTTGTAAAATTCGTTTGGGCATTGCTTAGGCTCCCTGCTCAGCGGCCGCATTGGCTGCTTTTTCGTTCAAGATCGTTTTGACACGAGCCGCGTCGCGCTTCACTGAGCGCATACGGGCTGTATTTTCAATCTGCCCTGTAGCCTGCTGAAAGCGCAGGTTAAAGGCCTCTTTTTTCAGACCTGCCAGCTCATCACGCAGCTGGTCCGGTGTCTTATTTCGAAGTTCATTGGCGTCCATCGCCTTATTCCTTTTCTACATCACCAGAAGGCCCCAATGGGTTACCCTTGCTCTAGTGGACAAAATAACAGGCCCCCGCAAACACAGGGGCCAGCTAACATTACCAATCTTCGCGGATGACGACTCTTGTCTTAATAGGCAATTTCATCGCCGCCAATCGGAGCGCTTCCTTTGCCACAGAATCATCGACCCCGTCAATCTCAAACATGATCCGGCCGGGCTTTACCTTGGCCGCCCAGAAATCAACAGAGCCTTTCCCTTTACCCATCCGAACTTCGGTTGGCTTTGAGGTCACAGGTGTGTCTGGAAAAATACGAATCCAAACGCGGCCCTGACGTTTCATATGCCGTGTCATAGCACGACGCGCAGCTTCAATTTGGCGCGCAGTGATGCGCTCAGGCTGAGTGGCCTTCAAACCGTAGGTGCCAAAGTTCAGATCAGATCCACCCTTGGCTTCGCCATGAATCCGCCCTTTATGCATTTTGCGGAACTTTGTGCGTTTTGGTTGCAGCATGATCTACTCCTCCCTAGCGCCGACCGCCGGCACCACGAGGTGCTGGACCGTCTTGCAGTTCTTGTGCTTTGCGATCGCGGGCCTGCGGATCATGCTCCATAATCTCGCCTTTAAAGATCCACACTTTGATGCCAATAATCCCATAGGGGGTTGCGGCTTCAACATTCGCATAATCGATATCGGCGCGCAAAGTATGCAGAGGCACGCGGCCTTCACGATACCATTCGGTACGCGCGATTTCCGCTCCGCCCAAACGACCTGCGACGTTGACACGAATACCCAAAGCGCCCATCCGCATAGCGTTTTGCACGGCGCGCTTCATGGCGCGGCGGAAAGAAACCCGGCGCTCCAATTGCTGCGAAATGCTTTCGCCGACCAATTGAGCATCAAGCTCAGGCTTGCGCACTTCAACGATGTTCAAATGCAACTCAGATGCCGTCATATCTGCCAGCTTCTTACGCAGAGTCTCAATATCAGCGCCTTTTTTGCCAATAATAACCCCAGGGCGCGCGGTATGCACGGTAACCCGACATTTTTTATGAGGGCGTTCGATAATCACTCGCGACACACCGGCCTGTGCACAATCTTTCTTGATAAATTCGCGCATGCGAAGATCTTCAAGCAACAAGTTCCCGTAATCTTTGGTATCCGCGTACCAGCGGCTATCCCAAGTCCGGTTGACCTGCAGGCGCATACCAATTGGATTAATTTTCTGTCCCATTAGGCTTGCTCCTCAACTTGACGCAATTTGATGGTGAGCTCTGAGAACGGCTTGATAATCCGTCCAAACCGGCCTCGCGCCCGTGGGCGACCACGTTTCAACGTGATATTCTTACCAACATAGGCTTCAACGATCACCAACTCATCAACATCTAAATTATGGTTGTTTTCAGCATTGGCTATCGCTGATTGAAGACATTTACGCACATCAATCGCAATCCGTTTTTTGCTGAACGTCAAATCATTCAGAGCTTTGCCAACTTTTTGACCGCGGATCATTCCTGCAACCAAATTCAGCTTTTGCGGGGAAGTTCGAAGCATACGCAGTTTTGCCATAGCTTCATTCTCGGCCACGCGGCGGGGATTTTTATCTTGGCCCATGGCTTACTTCCGTTTCGCTTTTTTATCGGCACCGTGACCGTAATAGGTTCGGGTTGGCGAATATTCGCCAAATTTTTGACCGATCATATCTTCAGATATCATCACGGGGATGTGCTTACGGCCATTATAAACACCGAAAGTCAAACCCACGAATTGGGGCAAAATTGTTGAACGACGAGACCAGATCTTGATCACTTCGTTGCGTCCACTTGCGCGTGATGCCTCGGCTTTCTTAAGCACATAGGAATCAACGAAAGGGCCTTTCCAAACAGAGCGAGACATTTTTTAACGCCCCTTCTTCTTGGCGTGGCGCGAGCGGATAATCAGCTTTTGCGACGCTTTGTTTTTATTACGTGTGCGTTTACCCTTTGTCGGTTTACCCCAAGGTGTCACCGGATGACGCCCCCCTGAAGTACGCCCTTCACCACCACCGTGCGGGTGATCGACTGGGTTCATAACAACACCGCGAACAGAGGGACGTACGCCTTTGTGGCGCATGCGGCCCGCTTTACCGAAATTTTGGTTGCTGTTATCGGGGTTTGACACAGCGCCTACGGTGGCCATACATTCCTGGCGAACCAAGCGCAGCTCGCCCGAACTTAAGCGGATTTGTGCATATCCACCGTCGCGGCCAACGAACTGAGCATAAGTTCCAGCCGCCCGCGCGATTTGACCGCCCTTGCCAGCTTTCAATTCGATATTATGCACGATGGTACCGATCGGCATACCCGAGAAGGGCATTGCATTGCCAGGCTTGATATCCGCCTTGGCGGCGGCAATCACCTGATCACCCACAGCGAGGCGCTGGGGCGCTAGGATATACGCCTGCTCACCATCGGCATATTTAACCAATGCGATAAAGGCTGTCCTGTTGGGATCATATTCGATCCGTTCGACCGTTGCGGCAACATCCAATTTGTTGCGGCGAAAATCTACGATACGATAGAGACGCTTTGCGCCTCCGCCACGACGACGCGAGGTGATACGTCCGGTATTGTTCCGACCGCCCGATTTAGTCAAACCCTCAGTGAGAGATTTAACCGGACGTCCTTTCCAAAGCTCCGAACGGTCGATCAGCACCAGCCCGCGCTGGCCCGGCGTCGTCGGTTTATACGACTTTAGTGCCATGCTTTCTGTCTTCCGTTTGCTTAGCGGCAGATACTCTGCCTATGGTGAAGCCCCCCAAAGGTGGCCAAAGTTGGACCAAAGAGATCCCGTTCTTAAAACGACGCAGCCCCAAGCGAGGCTTGGAGCTGCTACGATTCGTTGCCTTCTATCAAAGACCTGTGCTGACGTCGATAGTGTTTCCATCCTCTAACGTCACATAGGCTTTTTTGACATCTTTGCGCCGACCCGGGCTGCCCCGGAACCGCTTGGTCTTCCCTTTCGTGATCGTGGTATTTACCGCCTTCACCTTCACACCAAACAAGCTTTCGACTGCTTCCTTGATTTGCGGTTTATTTGATTCAATCGCCACTTCAAACACAACCGCGCCAGATTCGGACGCCATTGTTGCCTTTTCGGTGACAATCGGCTTGCGGATCACGTCATATAATTCAGGTTTAACGCTCATTTGAACCGAGCCTCCAAAGCTTCGACGCCTGCTTTGGTGATAACCAAAGTATCGCGCTTCAAAATATCATAAACATTCGCGCCAGCTGTCGGCAGAATATCCAAGCCTGTGATATTGCGCGCTGCTGAAGCAAACGCTTCGTCAACGCTTGCACCATCGATAATAAGAGCGCGTTTCCAGCCAAGATTTTTTACCTGCTTGGCCAAAGCCGCCGTTTTACCGTCGGATGTGGCTGCATCTAAAATAACCAACGACCCGTCGCGAGCCTTCGCCGATAAAGCGTGTTTCAAGCCGAGCTGACGCACCTTTTTAGGTAGGTCATGGCCATGACTACGCGGCGTTGGGCCCTTATAGATCCCGCCTTTGCGGAAGATCGGAGCGTTGCGATCACCATGACGCGCGCCACCCGTGCCTTTTTGGCGGTAGATCTTCTTGGTTGAATAGCTGGTCTCAGACCGCGTTTTTACCTTATGCGTACCCGCCTGCGCATTGTTACGCTGCCAACGCACGACGCGGTGCAAAATATCAACGCGTGGCTCCAATCCGAAGATTTCTTCACCCAGATCAACGCTGCCCGCAGCGCCGCCATCCAGTTTAATCACGTTCAGTTTCATGCGTCACCTCCTTCGGTGGCAGGCGCTTCAGCAACAGGCTGCTCGGCACTGCGCAAAGCTGCCGGAAACGGCACATCGCTTGGCAAAGGCTTCTTAACGGCATCCTTAACGGTGACCCAACCCCCTTTAGAACCAGGTACGGCACCTTTGATCATGATCAGTCCACGATCCGCGTCGGTTTTAACCACCTGCAAATTCTGAGTGGTCACTTTCGCGGCCCCCATATGACCGGCCATCTTCTTGCCTTTGAACACTTTACCTGGGCCCTGACACTGCCCCGTAGAACCGTGCGAGCGGTGGCTGATCGATACCCCATGCGAGGCGCGCAGACCGGAAAAGTTATGCCGCTTCATCGCGCCGGCAAAGCCTTTACCGATAGATGTGCCTGACACATCCACATATTGACCCGCCGCGTAGTGATCTGCGGTGATTTCCGCGCCGACTTCGATTAAATTCTCAGGTGCAACACGAAACTCTGCCACTTTGCGCTTGGGTTCAACCTTTGCCACCGCAAAATGACCGCGCATCGCTTGCGATACGTTTTTGGCCTTGATCGATCCGGCGCCCAACTGAACAGCTGTATAGCCGTTTGATTCAGAGGTGCGTTGCGCAACAACCTGTAGGTTATCCATTTGCAAAACGGTCACGGGGATCTGCTTGCCGTCTTCCATGAAAAGACGAGTCATACCCATCTTTTTTGCTATAATTCCAGAGCGCATCCGTTTGCCCTCCTTAAACCGAAATCTGCACGTCAACACCGGCAGCAAGATCGAGCTTCATCAAAGCATCGACGGTCTGAGGTGTTGGGTCAACGATATCTAACATCCGTTTGTGAGTGCGGATTTCAAACTGTTCGCGTGATTTCTTATTTACGTGAGGGCCGCGCAAAACGGTGAATTTTTCAATCTTATTCGGCAGCGGAATAGGACCACGAACAGAAGCGCCTGTGCGCTTGGCGGTGTTCACGATTTCCTGCGTACTTGCATCCAGAACACGAAAATCAAATGCTTTCAATCGGATGCGAATATTTTGGCTTTGCATAGTCTTAGCCTTTTTTCTCGGCGTTAGAGTTGAGAGGAAGAGGCCAGGTCATTCTAGCCCCTTCATCGAACACATACGGCACTGCGTAAGTGCCAATTTTAATTCAGGCCCGACGCTATTCCGACGGGCCTGTTACCAGCTCGAGTAACTCTTACTCGATAATTTTTGACACGACGCCTGAGCCGACGGTGCGGCCACCTTCGCGGATCGCAAAGCGCAGCTTATCTTCCATCGCGATTGGCGCAATCAGCTCCACTTCGAACTTCAAGTTATCGCCGGGCATCACCATCTCTGTTCCCTCTGGCAGGTTCACCGTCCCGGTCACATCCGTCGTACGGAAATAAAACTGTGGGCGGTAATTGGCAAAGAACGGCGTATGACGGCCACCCTCTTCCTTGGTCAGAATATAGGCTTCAGCCTCAAACTTTGTATGCGGCTTCACAGAGCTTGGCTTACACAGAACCTGTCCACGCTCAACGCCTTCACGATCAACACCGCGCAGCAATGCACCAATATTGTCGCCAGCTTCACCGCGATCCAGCAATTTGCGGAACATTTCAACACCCGTACAGGTGGTTTTGCCCGTGTCACGAATGCCAACGATCTCAATCTCATCGCCCACATTGATCACACCGCGCTCAATCCGCCCGGTCACAACCGTACCACGGCCCGAGATTGAAAACACATCTTCGATCGGCATCAAGAACGGCTGATCAATCGCGCGATCCGGCTGCGGGATATAGCTGTCAACAGCCGCCATCAGCTCAGAAATCTTCTCTTCACCGATATTCGCATCGCGGCCCTCAAGCGCCGCCAAAGCAGAGCCGGCAACAATCGGAATATCATCACCTGGGTAATCATACGTGCTGAGAAGCTCGCGCACTTCCATTTCAACCAGCTCAAGAAGCTCTTCGTCATCCACCTGGTCAACTTTGTTCAGGAAAACAACCATCGAAGGGATACCAACCTGGCGGCCAAGCAAAATATGCTCGCGCGTTTGCGGCATAGGGCCATCGGCCGCGTTCACAACCAAAATCGCGCCATCCATCTGCGCCGCACCCGTGATCATGTTTTTCACATAATCAGCATGGCCGGGGCAATCCACATGCGCGTAATGCCGGTTTTCAGTTTCATATTCAACATGCGCCGTCGAAATCGTGATCCCGCGGGCTTTTTCTTCCGGCGCAGCGTCAATCTGATCATAATCCTGAAATTCGCCAAATTGCTTCGTAATCGCAGCCGTCAATGTCGTCTTACCATGGTCAACGTGACCAATCGTGCCGATGTTGCAATGCGGCTTACTACGCTCAAACTTTTCCTTTGCCATGGTGGCCTCCTTTTTCGTTAGTTTACAAGACCGCTCTCGGCCCTAAAGTTTTGCTTAAGCATGGGCCCCAAGCCCATGCCCGTTTTTAGGCAAATTTCGACTGAATTTCTTCAGAAATATTCTGCGGAACCGGGTCATAATGATCAAACGACATAGTAAATTGCGCACGTCCAGAGGACATCGACCGCAAGTTATTAATGTAGCCGAACATATTCGCCAAAGGTACAAAAGCCTCAATTGCGATCGCGTTGCCGCGTGGCTCCTGACCTTGCACCTGACCCCGACGGGAGGTCAGATCGCCAATGATGTTGCCTGTATAATCCTCAGGCGTTACAACTTCGACTTTCATGATCGGCTCAAGAAGCTTTGCGCCGGCTTTTCTCATACCTTCGCGCATACACATCCGACCAGCGATTTCAAACGCCAAAACCGAGCTATCCACATCATGGAACTTGCCGTCGAGCAGTGACACTTTAAAATCAATCACCGGGAAGCCCGCCAAGGGGCCGCTATCCATAACTGATTTGATCCCCTTTTCGACGCCTGGGATATATTCTTTAGGAATGGCGCCACCAACGATTTTGCTTTCAAATGAGTAACCTTCGCCAGGCTCTGTCGGCGTGATAACCATTTTCACTTCGCCAAACTGTCCAGATCCACCAGACTGTTTTTTGTGCGTGTACGTATGCTCAACCTCATGACCAATCGTCTCACGATATGCCACTTGCGGCGCACCGATATTGGCTTCCACTTTGAACTCACGCTTTAAGCGATCCACCAAAATATCCAAGTGCAATTCGCCCATGCCCTTCATGATTGTCTGACCACTCTCAATGTCAGTTTCCACACGGAACGAGGGATCTTCTGCTGCCAAACGCGCAAGACCCTGCGACATTTTCTCTTGGTCGTTCTTGGTCTTTGGCTCGACTGCAATTTCGATCACTGGATCAGGGAAGGTCATAGTTTCCAAGATTACAGGCTCTTTGACATCGCACAGCGTATCGCCCGTAGTCGTGTCCTTCAAACCGGCAAGCGCGATGATATCCCCCGCAAATGCCTCTTCGATCTCTTCGCGATTATTCGAATGCATCATCATCATGCGGCCAACGCGCTCTTTTTTACCCTTGGTCGAGTTAAAGATACCGTCACCCTTATTCATCATGCCTGAATAGATGCGCGTAAATGTAAGCGTGCCCACGAAGGGATCATTCATGATTTTAAACGCAAGCGCTGAAAACGGCATATCGTCGTCCGCACGACGCGCGACATCGCGGGTTTCTGTTTCATCACCCGGACGGAAACCCATATAATCAACCACATCCAGCGGGCTCGGCAGGTAATCGATCACGGCGTTCAAAAGCGGTTGCACGCCTTTGTTTTTGAAGGCCGAACCACATAAAATAGGAATGAATTTAATTTCCAGCGTGCCCTTGCGGATCAGCGCGCGAAGCGTGGCCTCATCGGGCTCTTCCCCCTCTAGATAGGCCATCATCGCATCATCATCCATCTCAACCGCAGTTTCGATGAGCTTGGCGCGCCATTCATTGGCAGTGTCCTGAAGGCTCTCACGGATCGGGCGCAATTCCCATGTTGCACCTAAATCTTCACCAGCCCAGACCCATTCCTGCATCGTTATCAGATCGACCAAGCCCTCAAGCTCGTTCTCTGCGCCGATAGGGATTTGGATCGGCGCGGGCACGGCGCCGGTGCGATCCTGAATCATGTGCACACAGTTGAAAAAATCTGCGCCGATTTTGTCCATCTTATTCACATAAACGATCCGCGGAACTTTGTAACGATCAGCCTGACGCCACACGGTTTCGGTTTGCGGCTCAACACCCGCATTCGCATCCAAAACGGCGATAGCACCGTCTAAAACCGCCAAAGACCGTTCAACCTCGATTGTAAAATCAACGTGCCCCGGGGTGTCGATGATGTTCATACGGTGCTTGGGCGATTGCGGCGTCTCACCATCTTCGGTGCGCTCCCAAAACGTGGTGGTCGCAGCCGAAGTGATTGTGATACCACGCTCTTGCTCTTGCTCCATCCAATCCATCGTTGCAGCGCCATCATGCACCTCGCCAATGTTATGCGACTTCCCCGTATAATACAAAATCCGCTCTGAACAAGTTGTCTTGCCCGCATCAATGTGAGCCATGATGCCAAAATTACGGTATTCGTTTAGATTATATTCGCGCGCCATTTCAGTGCAGCCTCTTTAAATTACCAACGGTAGTGGCTGAATGCTTTGTTCGCATCGGCCATTTTATGCGTGTCTTCGCGCTTTTTCACGGCGGAGCCGCGCGAATTTACAGCGTCTAAAAGCTCACCCGCAAGGCGTTCTTCCATCGTATTTTCGTTGCGGCTACGAGACGCTTTGATCAACCAACGAATGGCCAACGCTTCGCGGCGCTCGGGGCGCACCTCAACGGGTACCTGGTAGGTGGCACCACCAACGCGGCGCGAACGCACCTCAACGGCTGGCTTGATATTATCCAAAGCTTCGTGAAACACCTCAACGGGCGCGCGCTTGATTTTATCTTCAACCCGGTCCAAAGCGTTATACACAATGGTCTCAGCGATCGATTTCTTACCATCAATCATGAGGTTGTTCATGAATTTCGAAATAACCCGATCGCCAAATTTGGCATCGGGTAAAATTTCACGTTTTTCGGCGGCGTGGCGACGAGACATCTGTTAATCCTTTTATTTCGGACGCTTGGCGCCATATTTAGAGCGGCGCTGTTTACGATCTTTAACCCCTTGCGTGTCCAGAACACCGCGCAAGATATGGTAGCGAACACCGGGAAGGTCTTTTACGCGACCCCCGCGGATCAAAACCACTGAGTGTTCTTGAAGGTTGTGCTTTTCACCCGGGATGTAGCTGATCACCTCAAACCCGTTTGTTAAGCGCACTTTTGCAACTTTCCGCATGGCTGAGTTCGGCTTTTTCGGCGTGGTGGTGTAAACGCGCGTGCACACACCGCGTTTTTGTGGACACTCCTGCAAATGCATGGATTTGGAGCGTTTTACTTTGGGCTGCCGCGGCTTGCGGATCAGCTGTTGTATCGTTGGCATTCCGGTTATTCCCCGTTCGCTCGTCGTTTATGGGCGCATGAGCGCAGCCCATGCAGTTCATTCTTCTGTGCCAAACGCGTCCGCATAACACAAACACCACATCGGTCCCCTCGTTCTTGGGAACGACGCGGTGGGTTTTCCAGAGGATCGAGGCACTGCCCGGATCTTGACCACTTCAATTCTGAAGCCAAAGCCAGAGAAACATCCCATGACTCGACGTGTCGTGCGTATAGGGGGAGTCGGAACGCTTGTCAACAGCCTGAAAAGCTCCGGCTTTACCCCTGCAGATCGATCCGAAGAAAGTCGTGGTCGCGCCGTCTTACCGCTTTGCGATATCCGGCGACAACCCTCTTATATTACGGGTTTTATTTTAAAGCCCATGCATCAAATCCCAAAATTTAACCAGCGTTTGGGGCATGCGTTTTAGCTGGATAAAAAATCAACATACAAAATCTTACCAATGGTGTGCGCATCTTCAAAAGCATCCGCGATTTACAGCCCGCGTGGCAGGCTTGATCCGGCCTTTTCCAACCAGTCCTTAGCGGTTTTTCAACCCGTCTGAAACAGCGCTCTTCTGTAAGTTTGAGATATCTTAACAGCGCGCTTAGAGCGCAGATATGCGCAGCGCTTGATCCGATCAACGCTTATAAAAAAAGCCCGACTTAAAGCCGGGCTTTTTTAAATTTTTACCGGCAAAAGGTGTTTAGCTTTCGCTTGTCGTAGCCTCTTTAAACACATCATCTTCGCTGGGTGCGGCTAAGGCGGCCGCAGCCTGAGCTTCCTCGCGGCGCGCTTCAAGCACCACATTGTCACGCTCTGTGGCGATACGGCGAACTTGTTGCGTCGCGCCCCCTGTGCCCGCTGGAATAAGCCGCCCAACGATCACGTTTTCTTTCAGACCAACCAATTTATCCCGCTTGCCTTGCACCGATGCCTCGGTCAGAACCCGTGTGGTTTCCTGGAACGATGCGGCAGAGATAAACGAGCGCGTTTGCAAGGATGCTTTTGTGATGCCTAGCAAAATAGGTTCACCCTGCGCCGGACGTCCGCCTTTTGACAGGGCTTTTTCATTTGCTGCGTCAAACTCCGCCTTATCGACATGTTCGCCTTTCAGCAAAGTGGTGTCACCGCTTTCGGCGATTTCCCATTTCTGCAGCATCTGGCGTACGATCACTTCGATATGCTTGTCGTTGATTTTAACACCTTGCAAACGATACACATCCTGCACCTCATCGATCATGTAATTTGCCAGCGCTTCAATGCCCATAATGGCCAGAATATCATGCGGGGCTGGGTTGCCATCCATGATGTAATCGCCCTTTTGCACAAAATCACCCTCGGCAACCGGAATATGCTTTCCTTTGGGAACCATATATTCCACCAGCTCCAGCGATTCATCGGCCGGCTCAATGCTGATCCGTCGCTTGTTTTTATAATCGCGCCCAAAGCGCACATATCCATCGACTTCCGCGATAATCGCGTGATCTTTTGGACGGCGTGCCTCAAACAATTCAGCAACCCTCGGCAAACCACCTGTGATGTCTTTTGTTTTGGCCCCTTCACGCGGAATACGTGCAACCACATCCCCCGCTTTCACCTCTTCACCATCTTCGACCGATAAGATCGCATCAACCGACATTGGATAGGTAATTGGATTGCCCGCCTCATTGCGCACAGGCTCACCATCTTCACCGGCAAGGATAATTTCAGGCTTCAATTCGCTGCCCTTTGCAGCGGCGCGCCAGTCAATAACGATTTTCTGCGTCATCCCGGTTGCATCATCGGTTTCTTCACGCACGGCAACGCCATTGGCCAGGTCCACATGTTTGGCGACACCGGCTTTTTCGGCGATGATCGGCAAAGTATAGGGATCCCACTCAAATAATTTATCGCCGCGTTCAACCTTGGCCCCTTCGGCCACGAATAACTTCGTGCCATAGCCCAATTTATGGCTGGCCAATTCATCACCATTTTCATCTAGGATGCGCAGCTTCATATTGCGCCCCATCACCAACATGTCACCCTGCGCGTTTTTCAACGTTTGCGGGTTCTCAAACTCAATCACACCACTTTGGCTGGCTTCCAAGAAGGATTGCTGGCCCCCTTGCGCAACGCCGCCAATGTGGAATGTCCGCATTGTTAGCTGCGTACCAGGTTCACCGATTGACTGCGCCGCGATGATGCCCACCGCTTCGCCGGTATTCACGATAGTACCGCGCGCAAGATCTCGTCCGTAGCACAATGCACAAACGCCCTCTTCAGCTTCGCAGGTCAAAGGAGAGCGGATGCGCGCCGTTTGCAGACCCGCCTCATCGATCTTATCGGCCATAATCTCATCGATCAGCTCGCCTTTGGCGACCAACATGTCTTCCGTTCCGGGGCGTAAAATATCCTCAGCAGCAACCCGGCCCAACACGCGCTCGGCCAACGATGAGACAACTTCCCCATCATTGACGGCCGTTTCGGCCGTGATGGATTGTTCGGTACCACAATCATTCATGCGCACAATGCAATCTTGTGCAACATCAACCAAACGCCGGGTTAGATATCCAGAGTTCGCTGTTTTCAACGCTGTATCCGACAAGCCCTTACGCGCACCGTGGGTAGAGTTGAAATATTCAAGCACCGTCAAACCTTCTTTAAAGTTTGAAATGATCGGCGTTTCAATAATATCGCCGTTCGGCTTGGCCATCAGACCACGCATACCGCCCAGTTGCTTCATCTGGGTAACCGATCCACGCGCGCCCGAATGGGCCATCATATAAACGCTGTTCGGCTCGCTTTCAGATCCGTCATCATCCAAGCGCGGCGCCGAAATCGTATTCATCATTGCGTCGGTGACTTTATCGTTACATTTTGACCAGGAATCGACAACTTTGTTATATTTCTCGCCCTGTGTGATCAGACCATCCATATATTGCTGTTCGAAATCTTTAACCTGCTGACGGGTCGTATCAACGATCCCCCATTTATCATCTGGGATAACCATATCATCCTTGCCGAATGAGATACCGGCTTTGAACGCTTCTCTGAAGCCCATCGTCATAATTTGATCGCAGAAAATAACCGATTCTTTCTGACCGCAATAGCGGTAGACAGTGTCGATCACCTTTTGGACATCTTTCTTTCTGAGCAACGCGTTCACCAATTCAAACGGCGCTTTGTTATTCACCGGCAAAAGAGCGCCCAGGCGCACGCGCCCCGGAGTGGTTTCAAACCGTTGCATCACTTCGCTGCCATGCTCATCTATTTGCGGAATACGCGCAGTGATTTTGGCATGCAAATGCACAGTGCCACTATCGAGAGCGTATTGCACTTCCTCAATCGAGCTGAACATCATCCCTTCACCCTTCATGCCTTCTCGCATGATCGTGGTGTAATACAGACCCAAAATCATATCCTGCGAGGGCACGATAATCGGGGCTCCATTTGCTGGTGACAGCACGTTATTTGTGGACATCATCAACACGCGGGCTTCTAGCTGGGCTTCCAAGCTGAGCGGCACGTGTACGGCCATTTGGTCACCGTCAAAATCAGCGTTGAACGCAGAACAGACCAGCGGATGCAATTGGATGGCTTTGCCTTCTATCAAAACCGGCTCAAAAGCTTGAATGCCCAACCGGTGCAAAGTAGGCGCACGGTTCAACATTACCGGGTGCTCGCGGATCACTTCATCCAGAATATCCCATACTTCAGGACGCTCTTTTTCAACCAGTTTTTTGGCTTGCTTCACCGTACTTGACAGCCCTTTGGCCTCAAGGCGCGAATAGATAAACGGCTTGAACAATTCGAGCGCCATTTTCTTAGGCAAGCCACATTGATGCAGCTTCAGCTCTGGGCCCGTCACGATCACCGAACGGCCAGAAAAATCGACCCGCTTTCCAAGCAAGTTTTGACGGAAACGGCCCTGTTTGCCTTTCAGCATGTCCGACAGCGATTTCAGCGGCCGCTTATTGGCACCGGTGATCACGCGGCCGCGGCGGCCATTGTCGAACAACGCATCCACAGATTCCTGCAGCATCCGCTTTTCGTTGCGCACGATAATATCGGGCGCGCGCAATTCGATCAGTCGCTTCAAACGGTTGTTGCGGTTAATCACACGGCGATAAAGATCGTTCAAATCCGACGTTGCAAACCGGCCGCCATCCAATGGCACCAAGGGGCGCAACTCCGGCGGAATCACCGGCACAACAGTGAGGATCATCCATTCCGGGCGGTTGCCCGATTCCAAAAAGCTTTCAACCACTTTCAGGCGCTTGATGATTTTTTTCGGCTTCAACTCACCCGTGGCTTCTTTGAGATCCGCGCGCAATTGCTCGGCTTCAGATTCCAAATCGATCGCCGCCAGCATTTCGCGGATCGCTTCTGCACCGATATTGGCGGTAAATGCATCCATACCGAACGTGTCTTGCGCGTCCATATATTCTTCTTCGGTCATCATCTGACCATAGGTCAAATCGGTCAGACCAGGCTCGATCACCACATAATTTTCAAAATACAGCACGCGTTCCAAATCACGAAGCGTCATATCCAGCATCAAGCCAATCCGCGATGGCAGCGACTTTAAGAACCAAATATGTGCAACGGGTGAGGCCAGTTCGATATGCCCCATACGTTCCCGGCGGACCTTCTGCAGCGTCACTTCAACGCCACATTTTTCGCAGACAACGCCGCGATACTTCATCCGTTTATATTTGCCGCACAGACATTCGTAATCTTTGGTTGGGCCAAAAATTCGCGCGCAGAACAAACCATCACGCTCGGGCTTAAAGGTCCGGTAATTGATCGTTTCGGGCTTTTTGATTTCACCGAAAGACCATGAAAGGATCCGCTCTGGGCTGGCCAAAGAGACTTTGATCTCATCGAAAACTTTAGGTGACGTTAACGGGTTAAACGGGTTGTTTGTCAGTTCCTGGTTCATTTTAATTCCTCTAATTGGAGACAGAAAGGTGGAAGCGTGGGCAAAAGCCCTACGCATCATCCTCCGTGTCCAAGAGTTCCATATTCAGGCCGAGACCACGGACTTCCTTCACCAAAACATTGAAGGATTCCGGAATGCCCGCTTCGAAGTTATCTTCACCTTTAACGATGCTTTCATAGACTTTCGTCCGCCCTGCAACGTCATCAGATTTGACCGTCAACATTTCTTGCAATGTGTAAGCCGCGCCGTAAGCTTCCAAAGCCCAAACCTCCATTTCACCAAAGCGCTGGCCGCCAAATTGGGCTTTACCACCCAATGGCTGCTGCGTGACCAAGCTGTAGGGCCCAGTTGAGCGTGCGTGGATTTTATCATCCACCAAGTGATGTAGCTTCAGCAGGTATTTTATCCCAACCGTGACCGGACGGGTGAATTGCTCACCTGTGCGGCCATCAAACAGGATGGATTGGCCCGATTGATCAAAACCAGCCCGCACCAGCGCGTCATTCACATCGCCTTCTTTGGCGCCATCAAAGACCGGTGTCGCGATCGGCACGCCATTGCAGACATTGCCCGCCGCTTCAACCAAACTGTCTTCATCCATGCCGGCAATGCCTTCTTCGTAGACATCATCACCATATGCCAGACGCATTGCCTCACGCACCGGTGTCAAATCACCCGAACGACGATAATCATTCAAGGATTCATCGATATTCACGCCCAGACCGCGCGCCGCCCACCCCATATGGGTTTCTAAGATTTGGCCCACATTCATACGCGAAGGCACGCCCAGAGGGTTCAAACAGAAATCAACAGGCGTTCCATCTGCCAAGAAAGGCATATCTTCCATTGGCACAACCTTTGAGATCACCCCTTTATTGCCGTGACGGCCCGCCATTTTATCGCCTGGCTGCAGCTTACGCTTCACCGCGATAAAGACTTTTACCATTTTCATAACGCCAGGGGGCAGATCATCACCGCGACGCACTTTTTCAACTTTATCTTCAAAGCGGGCGTCTAGAATCCGCTTTTGCACTTCATATTGCTCGTGCAAGGCCTCAACGATCTTCGCATCGCCCTCTTCGCTCAACGCCAATTGCCACCACTGGCCACGGCTTAAACTCTCAAGCAAATCTTCGTCGATCACGGCGTTGGCTTTCACGCCTTTCGGGCCTTTTAGAACCGTCTTGCCAATGATCATACTGCGCAGACGGGCATAGATGTTGCGATCCAAAATCGCCAGCTCGTCATCGCGGTCTCGCGCCAAACGCTCAACCTCTTCGCGCTCAATTTGCAAAGCACGCTCATCTTTTTCAACGCCATGGCGGTTGAACACGCGCACTTCAACAACCGTACCAAAATCGCCTGGCTTAACGCGCAAAGATGTATCGCGCACATCCGACGCTTTCTCACCAAAGATCGCTCTGAGAAGCTTTTCTTCAGGCGTCATTGGGCTTTCGCCTTTCGGCGTGATTTTTCCAACCAGAATATCACCTGGCTCTACATCAGCACCAATATAAACGATCCCCGCCTCATCCAAATTGCGCAGCGCTTCTTCGCCAACATTTGGAATATCACGTGTGATTTCTTCAGGGCCAAGCTTGGTGTCGCGCGCTGCCACTTCAAATTCTTCAATATGAACCGACGTAAACACATCATCGCGCGCCACGCGCTCTGAAATCAGAATTGAATCTTCGTAATTATAGCCGTTCCAAGGCATAAACGCGACCACCACGTTTTTACCTAAAGCCAATTCACCCAAATCAGTTGAGGGCCCATCAGCGATCACTTCGCCTTTAGACACCGCTTGCCCCACTTTAATGAGTGGGCGCTGGTTGATGCAAGTATTTTGGTTGCTGCGCTGGAATTTACGCATCCGGTAAATATCAACACCCGCATCGCCAAGATCCAGATCTTCGGTCGCCCGGATAACGATCCGCTGCGCGTCAACCTGATCCACTACACCGGCGCGTTTCGCCATAATCGCCGCACCGGAATCCCGCGCTACGATTTCTTCGATGCCCGTGCCAACCAAAGGCGCCTCGGCCCGTAGCAAAGGCACCGCCTGACGTTGCATGTTCGAGCCCATCAAAGCGCGGTTCGCATCGTCATTTTCCAAAAACGGAATTAGCGAGGCCGCAACCGATACCAACTGCTTTGGGCTCACATCGATCAGGTCAACATTCTCGACGGGCGCAAGCGTGTAATCGCCAGATTGCCGCGTGCTCACCAGATCATTCACAAACCGTCCGTTCACGTCCAATTTCGCATTGGCTTGTGCCACCGTATGGCGCATTTCTTCTGTGGCAGAGAGGTAATGTACCTCATCCGTCACCGTCGCATCCTTCACGATCCGATAGGGCGTTTCGATAAAACCATATTTGTTCACGCGTGCAAAGGTTGCCAATGAGTTGATTAGGCCAATATTTGGCCCCTCCGGCGTTTCAATCGGACACATGCGCCCATAATGGGTTGCGTGCACGTCGCGCACCTCAAAACCGGCCCGCTCACGCGTTAACCCGCCTGGCCCAAGCGCCGACAGGCGGCGTTTGTGGGTGACTTCTGAAAGAGGGTTGGTTTGGTCCATAAATTGCGATAATTGGCTGGACCCAAAGAATTCACGCACCGCGGCAGCAGCCGGTTTCGCGTTGATCAAATCCTGTGGCATCACAGTATCGATTTCGACCGATGACATCCGTTCTTTAATTGCCCGCTCCATCCGCAGCAATCCGACCCGATATTGGTTTTCCATCAATTCGCCAACCGAACGCACGCGCCGGTTGCCCAAGTGATCAATATCGTCGATATCACCCTTGCCATCGCGCAGCTCAACCAACGCCTTGATGCAAGACACAATATCTTCTTTGCGCAATGTGCGCTGCGTATCTTCTGCATCAAGCGCCAAACGCATATTCATTTTCACGCGGCCAACCGCGGATAAATCATAGCGCTCGCTGTCGAAAAACAGCGTGTCAAACAGCGCGGAAGCAGCATCTACGGTGGGCGGTTCGCCCGGGCGCATGACGCGGTAAATATCCATCAGCGCGGTATCACGGCTGAGGTTTTTATCCTGCATCATGGTGTTGCGCATATAGGGGCCAACATTGACGTTATCGATATCAAGTACGGGAATATCGGCAAAGCCGGCATCCACCAGATCTTTCAACGATCCACCGATCATTTCGCCTTCTTTATCATATTCCGCGGTTAGTTCATCACCCGCTTCTACGTAAATCGCGCCGGTTTCCTCATTGATTAAATCTTGAGACACAAATTTACCAATAATTTGGTCAAACGGCACCAAAAGCTCGGTTACTTTGCCCTCATCGATCAATTTTTTCACCGCGCGGGGCGTTACTTTTTTGCCGGCTTCAGCAATCACTTCACCCGTCGCTGCATCGATTAGATCATAAATTGGACGGGTGCCGCGCACGCGCTCTGGGAAGAATTTCGTTTTCCACCCTTTGCCTTTCACAACGTGGAAATTCACCGTGTCATAATAGGCGCTCATGATGCCTTCTTGATCCAGGCCAAGCGCGTAAAGCAGCGTGGTTACCGGCAATTTACGGCGGCGATCGATCCGCGCAAACACCAAGTCTTTGGCATCAAATTCAAAATCAAGCCAAGACCCGCGATACGGAATGATCCGGCAGGCGAATAACAGCTTACCCGAGCTGTGCGTTTTACCTTTATCATGATCGAAAAACACCCCAGGAGAGCGATGCATCTGTGAAACGATCACCCGTTCGGTCCCGTTGACAACAAAGGTGCCATTCGGTGTCATCAAAGGCATATCGCCCATAAACACGTCTTGCTCTTTAATGTCTTTTACCGATTTGGCGCCCGTATCTTCATCAACATCAAACACGATCAGCCGCAGCGTGACCTTGAGCGGAGCACTATAGGTCATATCACGCTGCTGGCATTCCTCGACGTCATATTTGGGCTTTTCTAAATCATAGCCAACAAATTCCAGCACAGAGGTTTCGTTGAAATCTTTGATCGGAAACACCGATTGGAAAACGCCTTTGATGCCTTCGCCATCAGTGGGAATTTCCGCCTCGCCCGAGCGCAAAAACAAATCATAAGATGATTTTTGCACTTCAATCAGGTTTGGCATGTCAAGAACTTCGCGAATTTTTCCGTAATATTTACGCAAACGCTTCTGGCCGAGATATGATTGAGCCATGGATATAGTACCTTTCAGTTTTCTCACCGGACGCGCGCGCTGTCGGGTACCAGCCGCGCCCCCATACGAGATCGCAAGATAAGATCAATGCCTGGCTTTCACCCAACGAAAGCCTCCCGATCTATTTATCCTGCCCAACAAAACGCCTGCTGAAGTAGGCTCTTTCTAAGACAGGTATGGCCAAGAGCGGGTTTCCCGCTCTCGGCCGATACGTACCAGGTTACCCTGGCGGTGTTTACTTAAGCTCGACTTCGGCGCCAGCTGCTTCCAGCTTGGCTTTGATGTCTTCCGCTTCGGCTTTATCAACGCCTTCTTTGACAGCTTTGCCGCCTGCATCAACCAGCTCTTTGGCTTCTTTCAGGCCTAGGCCTGTGATGCCGCGAACTTCTTTGATCACGTTGATTTTTGAAGCGCCTGCGGCTTTCAGAATTACGTCAAATTCTGTTTGCTCTTCAGCGCCGCCACCTGCGGCATCGCCACCTGCAGGGCCTGCCATCATGACAGCGCCACCGGCAGCAGGCTCAATGCCATACTCGTCCTTCAGGATGGTTTTCAGTTCTTGTGCTTCCAGCAGGGTAAGACCAACGATCTCTTCTGCAAGTTTCTTCAGATCAGCCATTTTCGACTCTTTCCGTTTCTAAGTTGTGTTCCAACGTATGGGGCATTTCCCTACGCAGATCTTAAGTTGCTTAAGCAGCTGCCTTGTCTTCGATGCTCGACAAAATGCCGGCGATATTCGAAGCAGGTGCGCCAATTGCGCCTGCGATGTTTGAAGCAGGAGCGCCGATGCAGCCCACGATCGAAGCAATAAGCTCTTCGCGTGAAGGCATTTTCGACACGGCTTCAACGCCGGCACGATCCAAAACATTCTCACCCATCGCGCCACCGAGAATTTCAAACTTTTTATTCTCTTTGGCGAAATCCTCGGCCACTTTGGCTGCTGCCACCGGGTCCTCGGAAAAGGTTAGAACAGTCATCCCTGTCAGAAAATCTGCTATGCCTGCGCATGGCATCCCATCAAGGGCGATCTTGGCGAGCCTGTTTTTGGCAACACGAACTGCGCTTCCACCCTGACGGGCGCGGGCGCGCAGATCTTGCATTTCAGCAACTGTAAGCCCTGCATAGTGAGACACTACCACAACGCCAGAGCTTTCAAAGATTTGGCCGAGTTCCTCGACCACTTTCTCTTTTTGTGCTCTATCCACAGTTTCACTCCAAATTTGGGGATCTCTCCCCGGCTCAAGTTTGCCACCCTAAAAGGGCAGCGTTCGGGTCCTAGGTCAGGGTCCCGAGGCCAAAACCACCCGAGGCTTGCGCCGCAGACTGATCCAATGTCTCGTTCCCCATCTCAGGAAGGATTTAACGGGCCTGCGCCCCACCCTCCGTCTCGGACAGAACGGATCCTAGCGGATCCGCTATTCGCTGCCCCCTGCACAACAATGCAAAAGGCAACCAATTTCTTAGCGTTGGCTTGCAGCCCCCACATCGATCGTGACGCCGGCGCCCATTGTCGAGCTCAGCGCGATCTTTTTCATATAGGCACCCTTAGCACCTGATGGCTTGGCTTTGGCCACAGCGTCTACGAACGCTTTTACGTTTTCGACCAATTTTGCTTCATCAAATGAGGCTTTGCCAACACCCGCATGCACCACACCGCCTTTTTCAGCTTTGAACTGCACTTCGCCGCCCTTCGCCGCTTTGACAGCCGCAGTAACATCCATCGTGACGGTACCGACTTTGGGATTGGGCATCAAATTGCGCGGCCCAAGTACTTTGCCCAAACGCCCAACAACCGGCATCATATCAGGTGTTGCAATGCACCGATCAAATTCGATCTTGCCGCCTTGAACAATTTCCATCAGATCTTCGGCGCCCACAATATCAGCCCCAGCCGCTTTCGCTTCATCTGCTTTGGCATCGCGCGCAAACACTGCAACCCGCACTGTTTTTCCAGTGCCATTTGGCAGACCGATAACGCCGCGCACCATCTGGTCGGCATGGCGGGTATCAACCCCTAAATTCACCGCAATTTCGATCGTTTCATCGAATTTAGCTTTTGCGTTGGCTTTCACCAATGCCACAGCCTCTTCAACCGACAAATCAAATTTGCCGTCCGCTGCTTCGCGCACAGAGCGCATCCGTTTTCCAAACTTCGCCATCTTACTTCACCTCGATGCCCATCGAACGCGCTGATCCCAGAATGATCTGCATCGCACCTTCGATGTCGTTTGCGTTAAGATCGGTCATTTTCGCTTCTGCGATCTCTTTGACTTGCGCCGCGGTCACGGTTCCGGCTGTTTCACGGCCCGGATTGGTAGCGCCTGACTTCAGCTTTGCCGCTTTGCGCAAATAATAAGATGCGGGCGGCGTCTTAATATCCATCGAGAATGATTTATCCTGATAGTAGGAAATCACTGTCGGGCATGGTGCTCCAGGCTCCATATCAGCCGTCTTTGCATTGAAAGCTTTACAGAATTCCATAATGTTAATACCGCGCTGACCCAATGCAGGTCCTACGGGTGGCGAGGGGTTTGCTTTCCCCGCCGGCACTTGCAATTTAAGCGTGCCAACCAGTTTCTTGGCCATCTGGCCTCTCCTTTTACCAACACTCCTCTGACGCGTCATCGGAGCTTTTCGTTGTCGTGGTTCGGGTGCATCGGCCGCGACCGACTGCCCTTCCACGGGCTAACCTCAGGCTTGTTTGGTTACCTGAGTATATTCCAATTCGACCGGCGTCTCGCGGCCAAAAATTGACACTGTTACTTTCAGACGCTGGTTCTCATCATCCACGCCTTCAACCAACGCGTCGAAATCTTCAAACGGACCGTCATTCACTTTGACTTTTTCGCCGATCTCGTAGTGCAGCAATGTGCGCGGCGATTCTTCGCCTTCTTGAACGCGATTCAAAATTGCGTTTACTTCTGCGTCTCGCATCGGCATTGGGCGGCCCTGCGGCCCCAAAAACCCTGTTACGCGATTGATCGAGTTGATCAAGTGATACCCCTGATCACTCATCTCCATGCGCACCAACACATAGCCGGGCATGAAGCGACGTTCAGCCGTGACTTTTTTGCCACGCCGCACCTCAATCACCTCTTCGGTGGGCACCAAAACTTCTTCAATCTCACCTTCGAGATTTGCCTCGACCACAGATGTTTTTATTTGCTCGGCGATTTTCTTTTCGAAATTTGAAAGAACGCTTACCGAGTACCACCGCTTTGCCATCGAGTCTTAGGCCCTTCATATGATGCGAATTTCATCGCAATTTCAAAACGTTAAGTCTTTTTTTAAGGTCCTTAAGATCCAAAAAAATCGGCGCGCAACACGAATCGCCGCACGCCAAACAGACTTTTGAAAGCCCCAATTACCCTCGAAACATGAGTATTTCAAGTGAGATTGGCAAAGCCTTCGAAAAAAAATTACCTCAACGCATCCAGCAAAGTCTGCAGCCCAGAGCGGATCCCTAAATCAACAAGCGCAAAGATAACCGCAGCCAAGGCCGCCATCACAAAAACCATGACCGTGGTCAAAAGCACCTCTCGCCGCGTCGGCCAGACAACCTTAGACACTTCGGAACGAACTTGCTGAATAAACTGCAACGGATTGCTGATTGCCATGGATCGACCTTTCAAAGTTGTGCTGCACATAATGCGCTTTGCGGTAACTTTCAACCCATGATCACATCAGGTAGCGCGCTCTTATTTGCCCAACTGCGTTTATCTTTTTATCGCTTAAACAGCCATGCTCAACACATATCCACAAAAATCTCTGGAACGACGGGTCTTTCAAACAGATCGCTTTGCAAAATCGCACCAAAAAAAACGCCAACCCGCCCCTTTTACTTTGGCCATCCACGCGCATTTTCAAGGCCGATGAAGCTGTCAAACAACATCACCTTCAAAGCCGCCAGGTTGTACAGCAGACCAATTGCCGTGCAGCGCCGATATTTCGTACCCAGTGCGGGCGCGTAAAACGGGCTTTTCCAAGCAGCGCATTAATTCAACCTGAACGCGTTTGGATATAATTCAGGCGGCGCAGCCTGTCTTTACTAAGAGCCTTTTGAAAATGACGGCCTTGTCAAAAACTTTAATTTTCTGCTCCAGATAAAGCATACGAGTCACAGTTGAAAAACAATCGCAGAAGAAGACATGTCGATCGGTAGAATTACCATGTTGAAATCGGTGTCAGAAGAGGCCATGCGAAATGCAAGCAATATTTCCCAATGTTGAACTGGTCATAAAGCTCCAAACCAGCCCCATGACACAAATGTCAGTGGCGATAGTACCCGCTCTAAAGATACCAAGAAAAACCTGCTGGGACGGGAACGCTATCAAGAGGCCCTAAACGTCGGGGAAAGCCAATTTTTATTATGAGGGTAATTTAAGGATGTTCGTGGCCACTCCTGGGGCCAAAATATTAAGGCCACTTTTAGCTATGGTGATACGAATGATCCCAGAAAGGCCGTCAGTTAAGCGCCAAGCCAAATAAAAAGACCAACGAAAACGGCTAAAAACAATAGCGCAAATGTTGCGACCATTCCACCAATGGCTGCGTCAGATTTGGGCTTGCGCTTTGGTTTTTCCGATTTTTCGTCTTGCTCCATGAACTCTGACCTCGTTTTTGAAAAATAAACAGTGACCATGCACCGACGTTGGGTTTGTGTTTAAAGGCAAAAGCAAAAGAGGTTCGCTTCCCCGCGCGTGATGTAGTGCATATGTTCTAAAAGCAAAAGACACGCGCGCTACGAGCTGTTCTTTTTCTCCCTAGACTCGCGTGTCTCGGGCCTTTTCATCAGCCCCGTCGCTTGAACCTGTGCCATCTCAAAAGTGTTTCTTGGCCTTTGAAGGCGCCATTTGCTCTATTCTCTGCGGTTAAAAATCTCGCTTTGGCTGCGATACCGCTTGGAAAAAGGCCTGGTCTCGAACCGTTTGGCCCAAAATTTAACCCAATATCGTTTGAAATTATTCAATGAATGCCCATCGGTGCTCCAGATATCGGCAATATGAAAAACAGCTTTGCAAACCCGGTGAAGGTGACGCTCTGAAAAATTGGCAAAATAAGCGCGACCTCTCCTAAGACCATTGATTTCAGATCCTCGAGCCTATTTGCTCTCGCAACCTAAGCGGGGCCTGTACGGCCTAAGGCAAAGATCGCGCGAAAACTCCGCCGCGTGATAATAAGTGGATGTTAACTGTGCATACTCCTGATACGTTGGCGCTCATTATCGGGGTAATGATGCCCAGATTATTAAGAGTGATGTCAGAAACAAGCAGAGTTCACACGGGAAAAAGAGATGATTGCACTTGAAGTTTACGCCAAGCTTACCGAAACAAAATTGTCGGAATTTAAAGATAAACCCACCTCATTGACCCAAGGACAAAAAGAGGCATCTACATTGCTTTGGTCCTCTGCAGATGGTCATTGCAAAATTGGAGTATGGGAATGTCAGCCTGGCCATTTTACGGCCGATCGCCGCGCGGCCGGTGAATATTGCCATATTCTTTCCGGTCGGGCCTCCGTTACCAATTCAGATGGTACAGGCACGCGTGACGTGGGGCCGGGCGACTTGTTGGTTTTGCCCCAAGGTTGGACGGGCGCGTGGGTGGTCCATGAGCATATGCGTAAGTTATTTATTATAGACGCGTCACCCGAGTGACGCGCCCCACCGCCCTTAATTTGAAATGTTTGGCCAATAGGCGCGCTCTTACGAAACAGGCCCAGGTTTTAAATGTTCAAGCGCTTCACAGATTTGCTCCTATTCTTAAACCTTCCAGCACTGCTTCTTCGACTGTTCTGGGGCTCAGACAATCGCCAATGATATGATGCAAGATACGATGCGCGTTTAAATCTTTCTCAAGTTTCGTTTCAGCTGAATGCCCCAGGGCGGTGACCAAAGTATCGACCGAATTTAAAATAACCGGTTCACCGCTGAGCGTGTGTTGAAAATATACATCTTCGGAATCCACCCCCACCACTCGTACATGTGGAATAATCTCAACACCAAGTTTGTGCAGTATGCCGATCCATATATCCCGTGCATATTGCGGAATATTTTGGCCCGCCACCATCCCATTCACAGCCAGGCGAACATGGCGGCCCTGTTTGACGAGCAATTCAGCAAGCCCCAGACCCACCCAATCACAGCGCCAATCTGCGATAACCACGCGGCCACCAACATTTGTTTGGCCTTCCAAAACTTGCCATGCATTCACCACATGAGCATCATCAGCCCCATCAATTTGCGCCCTATAGGGCGTTGCACCCGTTGCAGAAATAACAACATCAGGGGCGATATTTTCAATAACATCAAGATTTACGAAACAATTAAGGTGCACCCGAGCCGTTGTTTTGGAAAGCTCTTTTTGTAGGTTCGAGGTAATGCCCCCAAATTCAGCCCTGCCCGGGAGCGATTGCGCCAGATTAATCTGGCCACCAAGTGAATTTGATTTTTCACAAAGGATCACCTCATGCCCGCGCCGCGCCGCTATGCTGGCCGCTTTAAGACCGGCAGGCCCACCCCCTGCCACTAAAATCCGTTTTCTCGAGGGTGCCTTTGACAGATTTGCATATTGCAATTCGCGGCCCGTTTCAGGTCTTTGAATGCAAGAGATTGGGCAAGCCTGCAGCATATGTCCGATACAGGCTTGATTGCAGGCCACGCAGGCGCGGATATCCTCCAAATCCCCGCACCCGGCTTTGAGAGGCATCTCAGGATCTGAAATTAACGCCCGTGTCATCCCGCACATATCCGCTTGACCCATCTCTAATATTTTTTCTGCAATTTGAGGCTGGTTTATACGCCCTGCCACAAAAACGGGCTTGCTCACACGCGTTTTGATGGAGGCTGAGATCGGGGCAGTATACCCAAGCTCATAGGCCATCGAGGGAACGATATGCGTTGAACCTGCAAGCCCGGCGGATGTTCCCGCAGTGATGTTGAAATAATCCAGACCAGAAACACCATCCAAAGCAGAACAAATTTCAAGCACGCCATCCAACCCGAGCCCTGCATAGTCTTTTTCGTCACCCGACAGCCGCAGCCCGATGATCATATCATCACCCGCCCCGCGACGCGTTGCTTCGATGGCCTCCTTTAGAAAGCGTAAGCGACCTTCAAAAGATCCCCCATAGCCATCGCTTCTGAGATTAACGTTCGGATTAAGGAACTGGCCCAGCAGGTATCCATGCGAGGCAACCAGCTCAACCCCATCAAGGCCGGCTTGACGTAGATGCGCGGCAGATTGTTCAAATCCGTCTATAATTTCGCATATCAGCTCGGTCGGCAGCGCACGGGGCATGACGTGAAAACGCTCATTTGGAACGGCTGAAGGCGCATAAGCCACAGGGCGCGAGCCGTCGGGCGCCAAAGCCATTTCCCGGCCAGGATGCGTCAGCTGCGCGAAAACAAGACATCCATGGGGCTGGCAGGCATCGGCTAATTTCTTGTAACCGGGCACGCAAGCCGGATCATAGGCCTGAATTGCCGGCCTGCCACTGTTTCCTGTTGGATGGACTCGCGCAGCTTCTATGATCGTTAAAGCTGCCCCGCCTGCTGCTTTAGCGCCATGATAGGCGGCAAGCCTTTGCGTGGGCTTGCCCTCATCGAGCATGACGGCCATATGCCCGGTGGAAAAAATTCGATTTTTGAATTCTTTGTTCCGGATGCGAAGCGGTTGAAAAAGGTTCCTGAATTGGGTCACTTGCATTCTTTCTGAGCGTCTTGGGAAACCGCCTGTCAGATCTACATAAAGCGAAAGCGCTATGCGTCTGACCGTAATCTTCAACGGTCCTTGCCTCATTTAAGGTAACCGCAGAATAACGCAGAACAGAATTATGTGGAGTCTCAATTAATTCTCATTCTTCTGAGGATTTAATGCGGCGATTAATGGTCTAATCCTGAACAGAAAACATGCGAAGACTCAGTGCTTTACTATCTCAAGGTGGGAAGTTTAATGCCCGAAAATTTGCACGCTCAAGTCAGTTTTATGCCATTGCCAGCAAAACCACACCGCGCCACATAAGAGCGAGGGCCATCACAAAAGCGTTTATCAAGATCCTTTGATTTGCTACTGAGGCTCTCAAAAGCTTCTGAGTAGGTGATGCATTGCGTTCAAAACTGACATATGGCCAAAAGATAGGTTGGGGCCTAGCAGATATGGGCATCGTTGTGTTCGTGATTGTCAAACAGCTTTTGATCTTATCATTTTTAACCAATTATCTTGGAATAAATGTGGCAATTGCCGGCGCGTTAACAACGTCTATCTTAATTTTTGATATCCTCACCGACCCGATCATTGGTTATTTGTCGGATCGCACCGTAAGCAGATGGGGTAGGCGCGCACCGTGGATGGCAATCGGCGCCTTACTGCTTGCATTAGGTCAAATCGGCATATTTGGAGTGCCTAATTTCGCCTCACAATTGAGCACATTGATCTGGGTTGCGGTTTTTTTTGCAATCTCGACTTTGGGGTTTACGATGGTGGCAATCCCGTATGGCGCAAGCGCTGGTGAAATGACTTATGAGCCAAAAGAGCGCTCGTCACTAATGGGGTTTCGAATGGCGTTTGCCAGCATGGGCATTTTGATTGGTGGCGCAATAATCCCGCAACTTGCAGGCGGCACAAAAGACGGGCATTTCTTTGCATCCGCCGTGATTGCACCGGTGATTATTATCGCAATATGGGCGTCACTATGGGCCACCCGAAAAGCGCCAAAGGAAACTGCTCCAAGCCACGCCAGCCTGCGCAGCATGGCCTTACTGGTTTATCAAAACAAACCATTTATGAGATTGGTTTTATTATACGGCCTGATGACGATGGCCATTGCCACGATCACTGCCGGCCTGCCATTCGCGGCGATATACCTCATTTTTGATGGTGAAGCCTCTTTTCTTTCCGCAATGTCCAAAAACCTCGGAACACTCTCTTTCTTATTTGCCGCCTTTGTGATCGGTGCAATGTGTAGTCAAATTTTTTGGGTATTCTTGTCGAATATATTTGGAAAATCAGCCGCCTTAATTGCTGGTTTAAGCGCATATATTATGCTTCTCTTTATTCTTTTTTACGCGCTGCCATCGACGAATATCACCACAATGTTTATTTTGTTTCTGCTGGCTGGTGTAACCAACGGAGCTTATCAACAAATTCCCTGGGCCATGTATCCCGATTTGATGGACCAAACGCGCGTGCAATTTGGTGAGGCCATCGAGGGGGCTTTCAGCGCAGTTTGGCTGTTTGGTCAGAAAGTCGCAAACGCGATCGCGCCCGGGTTTTTGGCCATCATCCTGGGAATATACGGGTTTCAATCCTCAACAATGGGTAAAATTGAGCAACCCGATCAGGCCCTAACTGCGCTTAAAGCGATGGTTACGGTGGTTCCGGCAGCCTTTCTATTTTTCGCGATCCTTGGTTTAATATTCGCGCATCGGCGCAATAAATAACCAAGCAGTTTTTTTTATATCATCACTATCTAAAGCCTGTAGTCGCTTTTCTCAAACCTGTCCCAAGCTCTTCTATTAAATCCGGCTGAAAGCTCGGCGCGGTCAGAAAACTGGGCATTGCACGATTTTGAATTATCTCCACGCCATGAGAGAGACTTCAAACGCGCGCTTGACCCGACTGCTCGAACTGGCAATTGGATCGCTTACCCCACCGGTTGGGAAGCGTAGGATTATTGTGGCGATTTCATATGGAATTATCTGCCACTTCATATTTTTGCTGGCCGTGATTTCTATGATGACGGCGATGTTTTTTGGAATGAGCCAGAGTTTAGGTGGCGTTCCGCCGCCTTGGAACATTGCGGCGAACCTTGCTTTGATTTTACAATTCCCTTTGGCACATTCTATTTTACTGACCAAGTCTGGCCAGATTATTTTATCGAAGCTGGCACCATCTGGCTATGGAGCGACATTGGCCACAACCACGTTTGCCATAATTGCCTCGGTTCAATTATTGGCATTATTTGCTTTTTGGACGCCAAGTGGAACGATCTGGTGGCAGGCACAAGGCTGGCCTTTGGCTATAATCTCGACGCTTTATGCTCTTTCCTGGCTCCTTTTGATATGGGCCAGCTTTGATGCTGGCGCCGAAGTCCAATCTGGTGCTCTGGGGTGGATGTCATTGGTTCAAAAAATAAAACCAGTCTTTCCCGATATGCCAACACAGGGCCTATTCAAAATTATCCGCCAACCAATCTATGTTGCATTTGCTCTAACCACTTGGACCGTTCCGATTTGGACACCCGACCAATTATGCCTTGCAATCGTGTTAAGCGCCTATTGTCTTCTGGCGCCCCGGCTCAAAGAACGCAGATTTTCTCTACGTTACGGAGCGCGCTTTGCAGATTATAAAGCCAAAACGCCATACGCATTTCCAAAACTTAGCGTCTTTTGGAAAGGACGGTCATCGCGATAAAGCGCTGTTATAGCACATACAGCCAGAGATAAGAACGCCCGCGTCACCGCCGCAATCCAGCGCGTTTTTGGATAAATACCTGCAAAGGGCCAAGCCAGCGCGCTAAGCGGTTGAATATACGCCGCGCCTTGAAGGCCATCTTTACCTGCGTTGCAGAGATTTAAGGGCTATTTCGGCCATGCGCAGTTTGCGATCAATCCAAACGGAATATTTTCTTCTGCTGAGACACGCTGTTGAAAGCAACAAGTTCACCGCTGGCAACCGATGCCCCTGTAGCGGCTCTTATCACCACTTGATGGGTCACAAGGAACATCATACCGCCATCTTTACTCTTGAGCTTAAGCTCCAACTCTCTGAGAGTCTTGGTTTTATCAGCATAATTTTGAAAAAATGAGTTTAATCCGGAAAAGGTTTGCCATTGACCTATCCCAAGGAGCTGAACGGTTTCTTTGCAACGGCACCATTCGCTCGATAATATCTGGTCAAAGCGGATGCCGCTTTTTTGAATAGATGCGCCAATAGCCCGCGCCTGTTTACGACCGCGTGTGTCAAGATTTCTTTGAGTGCTGCAGTCTGATAAAGAAAAATTATCTGGATCGCCGAACCCTGGCGCCACTGCATGGCGCATGAATACAACATTGGCATCAACCGCGTCGATCGCATCCTTCAAAATAGCGTCACTCTCCGAGCAAGCCTGCGTGGCCAGCACTGTCAAAATTACCAAAAGAAAAGAACGCATGCGGTTAATCCTTTGCTGGCACCAAGATGGCGTCCGTTTTGAACTTGGAAAGCCGCTCATTTTCTTTGGTTAATGCGCACGTAATGGCATTTCTCAGCGCATTCGCGGCATCTGTTTTATGGTGTACAGCCATAATATCCTCATTCTCATAAAAGCATCTAATATCTTCTACCTAGGCGTCACATAGCACCGCGGCTGAAATAAGCGAGCATCAACGATCGAAACCGATCACGCCAGCCGTTGAGCGCATGATGATTTCAATACCGGCTTGGATATTAGATCGAAAGGCATCAATATCCCTTTTTCCCCGAACTTCTTCTATGTTTCAAACAGCAACTTCAGCCGTAACCTGCATAACGAGCATGACCAGTAGATCTATGGCTATGCAGAACATGGCATTGTTCAATTTTCTTTATCTATAATATTTTCGCCAAATTGAATAAGCACATCGCCCTCTAAGACTACGGTATCTTTCAAATGCTTGCTAAAAATATTTGTTTGTAGCCCTTTCTTTCGTATCTCATGCCCAGCCAACCGAGCTTTTTCATTTTGATACACAGTTATTCCAATGCCGCTAGTTTCTTCCGTTCTTACAAAAACAGTTTGATGAGTATTCGGATACGGCCCATGAGCCTGCCAAGCATCAACGAAAGATATAAGACTATCAGAGCTGTTAAATTCAAACATCATTATATTGGAAACTTTCATCGGCTCCGGAACTCCGCGCGCATTGAGGGTTTTACAATCAATTCTGTTAAAATAGCGCGCGTGAGATTACTCCTATTTCACATGCTTTATTTCGACATCACCCTCTAAAGAAGATATGTCGCTTTAATACTGAGATTGTTGTTTTTGAAATTCATTTCTAACTTCAGAGCCCGCTTTTCTGGCTTTATCACTAGGATATACTGAAACAGATATGCCGGAAGAGGGCCCTGTTCTTACGAACAATAAGATATCAGCTGTACTAAATCCGATTGGCCCCTGAATATTGTACCAGCTAATCCATTCATTGGCTTTATTTTCATCGTGCAATTCAAATATATTCACGTTCGAGACGCTCATTATTGCACTCCGACCATTTGCATCAGATGAACGCAGCACATCAACATGTGAAGTCTTCACTTAGACTTTTTAAGTTCCGCCGTAAGTATGATGCACAGCTGATTAAAGGTAATCATTGTAATTTACGACTGGACCCGAAAATGAATGAAAACTTTCACCATCTTCGTAAGGTTCAATATATAATCTGAACACATCGCTTACACGATTGTCTCGGTTCATTATGTCAATAAAACTTTCAACACTATGATGTACGCCTATCAAAGCGTACTCCCCTGTACCCAAATCAATGATGTTATGCATGATATCGTCGAGGGGATAATCACGTAAATACTCCGCATAGGCTTTCCAAAGCGCTTCTTGCTGGCCTTCTTTAGGCCGGAATCGCATACAGTTGATCATTCCGACCATATTTATCTCCTCTAATCTCTTGCAGAATAACCCGATGCAGAAATATTTGGAGTCTTAATTGTAACTATTGGAACTTGGGCAAGGAAATCCCGCATTCTAATAGTCGTAGGGAAAGAACCCACCATCAAAATTTCAACAACAATCACGATGATTAATGCGTGACCTAATCAACCGCGCTGAGCGGTTTGCGCGTCTTTGCCATGCCGGGAAATTCCAAAAAGGAAAAGCCCAAGACCCATATACCATTCACCTCGTAGACGTGGCCGCGTTTTTAGCGCGTAAAGGCGGCTCTAAGGTTGCGATTAGCGCGGCTTAGCATAAAACCGTTGAAGATTGCCGCCCACCTCAGTGGCCAAGCTAGAAGCATTTTTCGGCAAAGGCGTTAAGGACATCACGGCGGAACTGACGGGTAAAAACCATTGCCCAAAGCAGATGGTAAACGCTGCAGATTATTCACGCTGCGAAAAAGAGCCACGGGGGCCAGCATGGTAAAGCTGGCAGATCAAACTTTGAAATTTGGCGCAACCCCAAAAGCACCACTTAAGGAGTGTCGCTTACAACGCCACCTAGACTGCATTGCCTGGGCAAACACTGTTACCGAACATCTGCCTTATTTACCCACAGAGAGATTGAACGAGTTTTTAAAGCGCTGTTATCAAACAGAGCTAAATGCCTATGATGCTGTAGGATCCGTTCGACAGGCGCAGACCGCGTCGATCCGCATTGCCAAGCGCAGGGCAAGAAAGGTTGGAGCTGACGAGCCTCAAGTTCGCACCTTTATGCTGAGAGTGATACAGGGCGCTTTGCAAACTTTTGCTTAAAAGGGCCGGATCGTCCCCCCACAAAAAAACCATCCCAGCACCGCTAAAAAAACGAAAACCCCACGCTGGGGGCTTTGAGATGTCGTCATAAGACGAAAACTTTTATGGCAGGGGCACCAGGGTTCGAACCCGGGACCTACGGTTTTGGAGACCGTCGCTCTACCAACTGAGCTATACCCCTAACAGGGGCAAAGCGATACGGGATGCTCTGGAAAAGATCAAGCGTAGAATCCATTGGTGGCAGTAAATTTAAAAGGTGGCGGCATTCTCTGCCACGATCTGCGACGGCGCCGAAAGTGGAACAGCCAGGGCGGCGTCTCAAGTTTGCCAAATCCCGGCCAAAGCGCGCAGCAAAAAAGCGCCGCCCCATCGGGACGACGCTTAATCTTACCACATCGCGCATCCGCGATATTAACGTAACTCTTACTCGATAATTTTTGACACGACGCCTGAGCCGACGGTGCGGCCACCTTCGCGGATCGCAAAGCGCAGCTTATCTTCCATCGCGATTGGCGCAATCAGCTCCACTTCGAACTTCAAGTTATCGCCGGGCATCACCATCTCTGTTCCCTCTGGCAGGTTCACCGTCCCGGTCACATCCGTCGTACGGAAATAAAACTGTGGGCGGTAATTGGCAAAGAACGGCGTATGACGGCCACCCTCTTCCTTGGTCAGAATATAGGCTTCAGCCTCAAACTTTGTATGCGGCTTCACAGAGCTTGGCTTACACAGAACCTGTCCACGCTCAACGCCTTCACGATCAACACCGCGCAGCAATGCACCAATATTGTCGCCAGCTTCACCGCGATCCAGCAATTTGCGGAACATTTCAACACCCGTACAGGTGGTTTTGCCCGTGTCACGAATGCCAACGATCTCAATCTCATCGCCCACATTGATCACACCGCGCTCAATCCGCCCGGTCACAACCGTACCACGGCCCGAGATTGAAAACACATCTTCGATCGGCATCAAGAACGGCTGATCAATCGCGCGATCCGGCTGCGGGATATAGCTGTCAACAGCCGCCATCAGCTCAGAAATCTTCTCTTCACCGATATTCGCATCGCGGCCCTCAAGCGCCGCCAAAGCAGAGCCGGCAACAATCGGAATATCATCACCTGGGTAATCATACGTGCTGAGAAGCTCGCGCACTTCCATTTCAACCAGCTCAAGAAGCTCTTCGTCATCCACCTGGTCAACTTTGTTCAGGAAAACAACCATCGAAGGGATACCAACCTGGCGGCCAAGCAAAATATGCTCGCGCGTTTGCGGCATAGGGCCATCGGCCGCGTTCACAACCAAAATCGCGCCATCCATCTGCGCCGCACCCGTGATCATGTTTTTCACATAATCAGCATGGCCGGGGCAATCCACATGCGCGTAATGCCGGTTTTCAGTTTCATATTCAACATGCGCCGTCGAAATCGTGATCCCGCGGGCTTTTTCTTCCGGCGCAGCGTCAATCTGATCATAATCCTGAAATTCGCCAAATTGCTTCGTAATCGCAGCCGTCAATGTCGTCTTACCATGGTCAACGTGACCAATCGTGCCGATGTTGCAATGCGGCTTACTACGCTCAAACTTTTCCTTTGCCATGGTTCTCCGGCGCCTCGTGTTTTGGGGCAACAGCCCTGTTTCTCTCTGAGGCGGGCGTTTAGGACTTTCCTAAAAAAAAATCAAGTCTGAGTTTTGTTACCCGCATTGGTTTACATATGTCCAAAGACTAATCCGTCGGCTTAAAGAAAATGCTGGGTGATCGGCAAAACCTTGCCAGGTTTACGTTGATGCCAACCCAACAAGGTTTTGCCTTTGCCTGCGAATGCAATAGATTTACTTTATGAACAGCACGCACGCCTTTCCAACCCGCATCGCGCTTGTGACTGAGCCAATGGGCGTTATGCAATCGCTCTTGGCCGCACGGCAAAACGTTTTGTCGATCATTCCCGATATTGCAACACGGCAACCAATGGTATCCGGTAAGACGGGAAAGCGCTGGCATATGGTGATGGATCCCACTGCGCTGCGCCGGATGTTGCTGGAGAACGTAGAAAATTATCCAAAATCGCAGGTGACCAAAAATTTGCTAAAACCGGCAATCGGAGAGTCATTATTTATCGCAGAAGGCGCGCATTGGCGCTGGCAACGGCGCGCCGCAGCGCCGGTGTTCTCGCAGCGCAACGTGATGAACCTAAGCCCAATAATATCGTCTGCAGCCGAACGCTGTTGCCAACGCCTTTCCGACAGTTCCAACCAAGCGATTGATTTCTTAGATGAAATGGTCAAAACCACGTTTGACGTTATTTCGGATGTTACGTTTTCGGGAGATCGCGGGTTTGACCGTACGGCCGTACATCACGCCATCGACAGCTATATTGCCGAAGCCGGCCGCGTCTCCCTTTTTGACATATTGGGCTTTCCAGATTGGGTTCCCAGACCGAATCGGTTGCGTGCAGGCCCAGCGCTCAAAACGATGAAATCCCTAGCGGATAATGTGATCAATGAACGCCGCCAACAGGCGCAAAAATCACCCCCCGATTTATTAGATCTGCTGCTTGCAGGGCAAGATCCGAAAACCCAACGCAAAATGAACACTGCAGAATTACGCGATAATTTATTAACCTTTATCGTTGCAGGCCATGAAACCACCGCGTTAACGCTGGCCTGGGCTTTATATTTGATCGCCAATGACCCCCAACGGCAAGACCAAGCCAGAACCGAAATCCAAAACAATGTAAGCGGCAAAGTGGCCACAGGCGATGACGTGAAAAACCTGCCTTTTTTGCGCCAAATCATTGAGGAAACACTGCGGCTTTATCCGCCGGCTGCTTTGGTTTCGCGCACCGCCATGGCCGCGGATAGGTTATGCGGGCGGCACATCCAAAAAGGCGATACTGTGATCATTCCAATCTATGCGCTGCACAGACATCACCTGCTTTGGCAGGATCCGGACGCGTTCACCCCAGAGCGGTTTGCAGATCCCAAAAAACTTGAACGCTACGCATATCTACCCTTTGGGGACGGACCGCGTATTTGTATCGGGTCAAATTTTGCGATGAATGAAGCGATCATAATTTTGGCCAGCCTACTCAAATCATTCCGTTTCAATCCTGTTTCAGGGCGCAGTCCAACGCCGGAAATGATCTTAACCTTGCGCCCGGCGGGGGGCGTTTGGCTCACCACTGAAAAAATCACCTCAGAACCCAACCCCCGGCCTGCTTTCTAGTAAATAAAAGCGCTCATCAAATCATGCTTTCGCCATCATCCAGCCTTAAAAAGTTTATGAAACGGTATTGGCGCGATGAAATATGGCACAGCAACGCTTCGCAAGCATCTTGCATGCGTTCGCCCAGATGTTTGAGACCCACCTCAATCTTATTTGTGAGTAATGTGCTGCATACCCTGCCCGCCGCGCAACCAAACGACCGCAAACAGGCCGCCTTGCACAACCCATACCTCAAATTTTTTCATTTAAAAATCAGTACCTAATTGCATTGGCCCGATTATTTTTACTGAGCCAAGACCCAAGCAAAAGATCAACCATTTCCAAATATTAACACGGAAGCCAGCCTAAAAACCACCCGGCAATGACTTGGAAACGGGTGTCGTAATAGCGTGAGTATCGAGAGAGAAATATCCCAATGAGCACGGGAATAAATTCAAAAGTGTATCAACTTGGAACTCCCAAAAGGGTAAATTGCCACATTTTAAACAAATTATAGCTTTAAACATCAAATTCGATTAACCTCTGCGCCTGCATAAAAACAAATTTTGATAGCTAATTAAAAAATATTGACCAAGGCGCATAAACGTAAGGAATGCGCGCTTATTGGGAAACGGATGCCTCTATGACCAAGATATTAACCGTAGATGATGACCGACATATTTTGACCTCCCTTTCCGTCATTCTTCAGGCGGAAGGCTTTGAGGTAAAGGCCTTTTCTGATGGCGCCTCGGCTCTCGACGCGTTTTCAAGGCTCAAACCAGACCTTGCCGTAATAGATATTAAAATGCCCAGAATGGACGGTCTGGAATTGCTTCAAAAACTTCGACAGAAAAGTTGGCTTCCGATCATTTTTCTAACCTCTAAAGATGATGAGATTGATGAAATTTTGGGTCTACGGTTGGGCGCGGACGAATATGTCACCAAACCTTTTTCCGAACGGTTACTGATCGAACGCATCCGAACCTTACTGCGCCGCCACGATCTTATCGCGGGAAAAATTGAACCGGATAAAAGCGACACAAACGTCATGAAACGGGGCAATTTAACGATGGACCCCCAACGCCACACGGTGCAATGGAAAGGCATTCATGTGGCGCTTACGATCACCGAGTTTTTATTGCTACAAGCCTTGGCAATCCGTCCGGGCTTTGTGAAAAGCCGCGATCAATTGATGGACGTGGCCTATGGGGATCAAGTTTATGTCGATGACCGCACGATTGACAGCCATGTAAAACGCCTGCGTAAAAAAATGCGCGTGGCGGATGAAAGCTTTACGGCGATTGAAACGCTTTATGGCATTGGGTATCGCTATAATGACACTTGGTAGGATATGACGACCGGCGATCGTTCTCACAGCGCAACCGAAACCGCAGAGGCGGAGCGCGAAACGCATCAGTCCAAGGGTATTGGGGCGCGCCACTGGCCTAAGCTGGTTCGCGCGCACCAATCCAAAGAACTCCAGAACCAAAATTGGATCGCAAAGGCATCGGGCGCGCTATCACGGCGCTTGCACAGCTCAAAAGTTTTAATCATTTCGGTAAATATGGTTCTGGTTATAATCTTGCTGCTATTCAACGCAGCAACGCTGTATAAGTGGCCGGCATTGATTGAAACACTATATCAAAACGACCCTGACTACACGGCTGACCAGATTTTTCACACGCTTATCCCAAAGCTCGCGCAGATGGAGACATGGCGGGATCACAATGCGCAATTAAAGGCTCATACAGATCAAATTTATGCACAGGTAAATGGACAAATAACGCTGTTCAGCATTCGGGGTGAAATCTTGGCGCAAACGTCTCTTCATCCAGATCCTGGGTCGCATAATGACCCTCAAACCCATTACATCTCTCAGCAAAGTTTTGCAGCGATTCAACCTGATGCACAAGCGACCTCGCATTTTGTATCGTTGGAACAACTGCTGTCCGCAGCAATCCATAAAACACTTCAGAACGCATATCGACACGCCGATTTCAACATTCGATCAAACATCGGCAATTTATATTTTTTAGAAACTGGCATTATTAAGCATAAGGATAAAATCCTTGGCGCTTTGGCCATTTTCATTGAAGATTCTGCGCGGCAAAAGATCTATTCTGATTTGCGTATCCAAAGCGTTGCAGCGGTTGGTTTGGGTATTTTAGCCTCTGTCTTAATCAGCCTATTAATTTTTTATCGGGTCAGCCACCCGATCACTGTGCTGACAAGGCGACTTCAGCAGAAGAATGCGCAAACAAGCCTACCTTCGCCCGAGCTTATGCTTGAGCAAGCGCCTAAAGCACCAGAGGGAAGCGAAGTGGCAAATTTAACCGCCGTTTTACGTGAAATGAGCCGCAAATATTACCACCAAATAGATATGCAAAACCGATTTACAAGCGACGTGATACATGAGGTCAAAAACCCGCTCACCTCGCTGCGCGCAGCTGCAAAAGCGTTAGAATTGGTAAAGGAAGAGACCCAACGCCAGCAGCTTCTTGGAATAATCCAAGAAGATGTGCTGCGGATGGAACGCTTGCTAAATGACATTGGAGCTGCGGGAAGGCTCGATGGCCAGCTCGAGCAAGAAACCTGTGCCAGTTTTGACATAGGCCAGTTGCTGCGCAACGTTGCGCAAAGATATGCTCCGGTAGCAGCAGAAAAAGATATCACGATCGAATTGGAGCTGCCTCAAAAAACAATCATCATAAATGGCTTAGAAAAGCGGCTTGCGCAGGTGTTTGAAAACTTGGCCACCAATGCGATAAGTTTCTGCGACGCCGGTGGTATTATTCGTATCTGGGTAAAATTACAGACTGATACCTGTTTGGCGGTTATCGAGGATACCGGGCCCGGCTTCCCGAAAGGCTCATTGGATAAAATTTTCAATCGCTTCTATTCTGATCGACCTAACAGCGCTTTTGGCGAGCATTCTGGTTTAGGTTTGAGCATTTCAAAACAAGTGGTTGAGGCGCATGGCGGCGTGATTTGGGCAGAAAATATCACATCCAAGCTTTCAACAGGCGAAGAGAGTGATATTTTAGGGGCAAGGCTTTTGATTGCCCTGCCGCGAATATGAAGTGAAACAACGAATTACATGGGGATAACATGATACTGCATGCAAGCTGCATCGATATCGATGGGCGCGGCATCCTGATTTTGGGAGCATCCGGAAGTGGGAAATCATCCCTCGCCATTCAGTTGATCGCGCTCGGAGCCTCATTGGTTGCGGATGATAAAACGCTGGTAACACGGGTAGAAAACCACGTGGTCGCGCGGTGCCCGGCCACCATCAAAGGCCTGATCGAAGCGCGCGGAATTGGCTTTTTAAGACCAAAGCTGGTGCAAGAAACGCGGCTTCATTTGGTAATTGATCTGAACCAACACGAAACCTCTCGCCTTCCAGAACAAAAATACCATGATTTATTTAAGGTCAAACTTCCATTAATTTACCCAACACAGATGGACGGATTTGCCTCGGCAGTCTATGTTCTAGCGCAAAGCGGCTTAACGCAGGATCAAAACCCGTCCGATGTCATCAGCTGACCAAATTACGTTGGTTCTTGTAACCGGTCCGTCGGGCGCGGGACGGTCCTCTGCGATCAACGCTTTGGAAGAGCTTGAATTTGAAACCATCGACAACTTGCCCATTTCGTTAATTGACAAGGTGGCCACTTCTTCAAAAACATCAAAACCCTTGGCGATCGGGCTGGATATCCGAAACCGCGACTTTTCCATCCAAGCCATCATCAACTCGATTGCGCAATTAAAGACGCTGCCCAAAATCAAAGCAACCGTCCTGTTTGTTGATTGTGATCCAAAGACGCTCAATCTGCGATTCTCTGAAACCCGGCGTAAACACCCGTTCGCACCCCAAGAAACCATCCAAGACGGGATCGCGCATGAGATCGAGCTCTTAAACCCCATCAAAGCCAAAGCGGATCTATTAATCGATACATCTGACTTGACGCCACATGAGTTGCGCGCGCAAATCAAACATCATTTTGACGGCGGAAAAAATACCGATTTGGCCGTGATCTTAAAATCATTTTCTTACAAAAAAGGGTTACCTGTCGGCGCTGATATGGTGCTAGATGTGCGATTTCTAAAAAATCCACATTGGGAACCAGCCTTGCGCGCAGGCGATGGACGCGATCAGCCTGTACAAGACTATGTGGTCAGCGATCCATCCTTCACAGATTTTTTCCAAAAAACCCATGCATTGATCCTATTTCTACTTCCTGCTTATAAAAGAGAAGGGAAAACCCAATTCACATTGGCTTTTGGCTGCACGGGAGGGCGACACAGATCCGTAACGCTCGTGGGGTTAATGGCACAGGCTTTGGAAGATTGTGGCTGGAATGTGTTGACGCAGCATATGGAATTGGACGAGTAAGAGCTATATCGAGTAGGGATATGGGCGGCAGAAGGTAAGGGCGGTCAGGTGATTGGGATTGTAATTGTCGCGCATGGTGGTCTTGCAAAAGAGTATTTGGCCGCCGTGGAGCATGTGGTGGGCAAGCAAAAAAGTATTGCCACCATCGGCATCAGCGCCGAATATGACAGAGCCTTCATGGAAGCCGAAATTTGCAACGCCGCCGATCACGTTGATACCGGTGATGGGGTGGTTGTGGTGACCGATATGTTTGGCGGAAGCCCCTGCAATCTGTCGCTGCAAGCCTGTAGACCGCAGGACCGCAAAATCATTTACGGCGCAAACCTACCGATGTTGATCAAGCTTACAAAATCACGGCGGCTCTCCGTGCAAGATGCGGTAGATATCTCTTTGAACGCTGGGCGCAAATATATTGATTGCCATGATGGCTCAGGAACCTGATGCAAGACACATATTCTGAACGCTTTGAAATTATCAATGAAAAGGGCTTACACGCCCGCGCGGCAGCCAAGCTGGTTGAAACCGTTGAGAGATATGACGCTACGGCAGAGATCTTCAAAGATGGTTTACAGGCTTGTGGCAATAGCATTATGGGCCTTTTAATGTTGGCAGCCTCTCGCGGAACCTTTATTGACGTGAACACCAACGGAAACCAAGCCAAGGATCTGTCAGAAGCGATTGGCGTCTTGATAGCCGCCAGATTCGGCGAAGACTTCTAAGGACAGAAAAGGAAATACTGTGGTGGAGCGGATACAACAAACCCCGGGCTTAAGAGATGATCAGCCCCTCTCAACGCCTGTGGATCCGGATATTCCCTATGACAGGCGCAAACTGTCTTATGCCACAACTTTTAAAAACCCGACCCAGCGCAGAACCATCCAAACCATTGAGTTTGTAACCGGCAAGCTGCGCCTGCTGCGCGTCATACGCAAATTTGAGGCCCAAGGCGTTCCGGTCGGCCAGGCCTTTTGGAAACAAGCTTTAGACATCATGAATGTCGAACTGCAAACCCCGCAAAGCCAAATCGCAAAAATCCCCAAAGAGGGTCCGCTGGTTATCACCGCGAATCATCCCCATGGATTGGTCGATGGTATGATTCTTGGAGAATTGATTGGGCGCGTGCGCACGGATTATAAAATATTAACCCGCACCTTGCTCACTGGAATTGCTGAAATTGAAAACTTTATGATTCCTGTTCCCTTTGTGCATGACAGCCAGGCGCTGGAAAAAAATCTTGAAATGCGCAAAAGTGCAATGTCGCATCTGAAAAATGGCGGTGTGGTGGTGCTATTCCCTTCCGGCGTTGTGGCGGCGTCTAAAACGATGTTTGGCCCCGCGATAGAAGCGGAATGGAATCCATTTACCTCGAAAATGATCCAGCGCTCAAACGCGCGCGTTTTACCGATTTTTTTTCCCGGCGCAAACTCACGCATTTATCAAATTGCCAATCAAATCTCTGCCACGCTACGCCAAGGGTTGCTGCTTCATGAAGTGGTTCATGCGATGAACAAGCCCCAAGCGCCAGTGGTGGGGGATGTGATTGAGCGCGATACGATTAAAAACTGGGCGTCTAATCCGCGCGGCTTTGTAAATTGGCTACGCGCCGAGACGCTTGGGCTTGCCGATAAAAAAAGCTGAGCTGGCGCGGCTACTGTGCTGCGAACTTCACCGCGTTGGCACGGGGGTTGGGCCTCGATAATCGTAAAATCCACGCTGCGTTTTACGCCCAAGCCAACCGGCTTCTACATATTTGGTCATTAACGGACAGGGCCGGTATTTGGTATCGGCCAAGCCTTCATGCAACACATTCATAATCGCCAAACATGTATCCAAACCGATAAAATCGGCCAGTTCGAGAGGGCCCATCGGATGATTGGCCCCCAGACGCATCGATTGATCAATCGATTCAACCGACCCCACCCCTTCGTAAAGCGTGTAAACGGCTTCATTGATCATCGGCATTAAAATCCGATTCACGATAAAAGCGGGAAAATCTTCAGCGCTGGCCGCTGTTTTACCAAGCGTATTAACCACCGTGAGGCAGCTGTCATAGGTCGCCTTATCCGTGGCAATTCCACGAATAAGCTCAACGAGGTCCATTACCGGCACCGGGTTCATGAAATGAAACCCCATAAATTTTTCGGGCCGATCCGTGCGGCTGGCCAAGCGCGTGATTGAGATCGAAGAGGTGTTCGATGTCAAAATGGTATGGGGCTGCAAATGCGGCACAAGCGCCTCAAAGATGCTATGTTTCAGCGCCTCTTTTTCAGTTGCCGCTTCAATCACCAAATCCGCAGCGCCCAAATCGGGCAGGGCCAAGGTGGTAGAAATCCGCGCCATAGCGTCAACTTTCTGATCAGCAGTTATTTTCGCGCCTTTTACCTGACGCGCCAAATTGCGATCAATAACAACGCGCGCATTGTCCAAAGCCGCCTGATTAAGATCCGTTATCGTCACCTGATATCCGGCCAGCGCCAGAACATGCGCAATACCATTGCCCATCTGCCCGGCCCCGATCACTCCAACTTTTTGAATATCCACGCCGCGCGCTCCTTTTAATGCTTGGCAGAGCATAGGCATTCAGAGCAAAGAGGTGCAAGGGCTGGCGGTTTTCTTATCAAAGTTTTCTGAAGGCTTTTCTAAAAGCTGCAAAAAGAAAGGGCCAAATGCTTTGCCAACCTTTAAAACGCATTCCTTGCTGCGCCGCGCATTTGAAATGGCGCCAAATAATGCGCCAAAAACCAACTTAGACTTTTTGCTTCGCCGCGCATAAAAAAACCTAACCTGCTGGCATGTCGACTTGGGTATAGTCAGATCGCCTTGATCAATCGACAAGCGGCTCACAGCGGCGTGAAACCGTCAGAGGCGCACCCCTGACTAAAAAGCCCGCGCATGCGGGCTTCTTGTTCTGTAAATTTATAGGATGGGTTTACACCAGCTTATCAGTCAGCTCTGGTACTGCTTCAAACAAATCAGCAACAAGTCCAAAATCAGCAACTTGAAAAATAGGCGCTTCTTCATCTTTGTTAATGGCCACGATAATTTTGCTGTCTTTCATTCCGGCCAAATGCTGGATCGCACCGGAAATTCCAACCGCCACATACAGATCGGGCGCAACCACCTTGCCCGTTTGACCCACTTGCCAATCATTCGGAGCATACCCAGAATCAACCGCCGCGCGCGAGGCGCCAACAGCCGCATTCAATTTATCAGCTAGGTTTTCGATCATCGCAAAATCATCTTGGCTGCCAACGCCGCGGCCGCCCGACACGACCACGCCCGCAGACGTCAGTTCGGGGCGATCGCTGCTGGCCACCTTATCTTCAATCCATTGTGACAATTCAGGATTGGGCACAGCTGAAATACTTTCAACCGCTGCGGCACCGTTGCTACCAACGGCGTCAAAATTTGCCGTCCGCACGGATAACACCTTTTTGGAATCGCCGCTTTTCACGCGTTGAATGGCATTGCCTGCATAAATCGGGCGTTCAAACGTATCTGCATCGACCACAGCCGTGATATCGGTGATCACCATCACGTCCAATAGGGCCGCAACACGGGGTAGAATATTTTTAGCGGAATTTGTTGCCGGAGCAACGAAATGAGAATAATCGCCCGCCAATGACACGATAAGATCTGCAATCGGTTCTGCAAGGCCATTTCCATAGGCCGCATCATCCGCACATAGCACTTTGCCTACCCCATCCAATTGCGCGGCAGCCGAAGCAGCCGCGCCGCAGCCCGCAGACGCGCATAAAACCGTAACATCACCCAAAGCTGTGGCCGCGCTCACCGCTTTTGCAGTGGCGTCTACGGCCAATTCATTGCCATTTACTTCTGCCAAAAGAAGAACTGCCATTATACTGCTCCTGCCTCTTTAAGTTTTTCAACCAGCTCATCGACCGAGCCCACTTTTATCCCGGCCGAACGCGCTTCGGGTTCGCCCGTATTCACAATGCTCAGGCGCGGCGCGACATCCACGCCCAAATCCGCCGCAGTTTTCTGATCCAAAGGCTTTTTCTTAGCCTTCATTATATTGGGCAGCGAGGCATAGCGAGGCTCATTCAACCGCAAATCAACCGTAACAATCGCCGGCATAGTCACTTTAATCGTTTGCAGACCGCCATCGACCTCGCGGGTGACAACCGCAGCATCGCCCTCAACGCTCAATTCAGATGCAAAGGTGGCCTGTGACCACCCCAACAGCGCGGCCAGCATTTGACCCGTTGCGTTCATATCATTGTCAATGGCTTGCTTGCCGCAGAGCACCAAACCAGGCTGCTCTTCATCCACAATCGCTTTGAGTATTTTTGCCACGGCCAAAGGCTCAATATCTTGATGTACGTCTTCGGCGGCAACCACAAGGATTGCGCGATCCGCGCCCATCGCCAAGGCGGTACGCAAGGTTTCTTGGGCTTTTTCAACGCCAACAGACACCGCGATAATCTCATCTGCCTTGCCCGCCTCTTTCAGACGGATTGCTTCCTCAACCGCGATTTCATCAAACGGGTTCATCGACATTTTGACATTGGCCAAATCGACGCCAGACCCATCCGCTTTCACGCGCACTTTCACATTATAATCTATTACGCGTTTGACAGGCACCAATACCTTCATGGGGAGATCTCCTTCGCAATTTACGCTTTTTTAGCGCATCACCCATCCAAAATCCCACCCGTGATAATCCTATGGCGCCGAAAACGACAGCGAAAAATCGTCACAGTATGGGTCTAGGACGTCGCGTTTTTACAAAAAAATGCGATTTGACTTATCTATTTGCACCAGGAACCCATAGCACGTCGTCAGCGCCAGCATTATTGGCGACGCGGCCTGCCACGAAGAACCAATCGCTCAACCGGTTCAAATACCGCACAGCATCGGGGTTGATCGCTTCCATGGTTGCAAGCTCAACACAAAGGCGCTCTGCACGGCGCGCCACAGTACGGCACACGTGTAGATGCGCTGACAACACGCTGCCGCCGGGCAAAATAAAGCTGCGTAAAGGCGAAAGTTGGGCATTCAGAACATCAATTTCATTTTCCAAACGCGTCACTTGCGATCCAGCCATGCGCAAGGGTGCGTATTCCGCTTCGTGATCGCGTTCCATCTCGGGACGGCACAGATCCGCGCCCAAATCAAACAGATCGTTCTGGATCAAGGAAAGCCATTGCCCCATATCACCATCTGCATGCAACCGGGCAACGCCCACCGTGGCGTTCAACTCATCAACCGTACCATAGGCATTCACGCGCATAGAATGTTTGGCGACACGCGTGCCATTGCCCAGCGCGGTTTCACCATCATCTCCGGTTTTGGTGTAAATTTTGTTTAAAACAACCATCTCAATCTCCTTAACGCGCAAAATAAACGAAGAGCAAAATCAACAGCACCGCGATGAATTGCGCAAAAATACGCAAGCGCATCAACTTATTTGCGTATTTGCGATTGAATTCACCACCCCGACCAAAGCCGCCAATGCCAATCATCAAAATGATTGCCACCGCTGCCATCGCCAAAATAACGATAATAAAAAGGGGATCTTGCGCCATATTCTGTGTTTCCATTCTGCCTCACGTTTTATGTAGGCGTCTTCTTCCAAAAAGCGAAGGCCAATCTCCATGATTATGCGGCCCAGCCCTTTAACCGCGGGTCAGAAGGTAATCCAAAGCGCGCTGCGGTAGCAACCGGCGCATCCAACTGGCCATATAGGTGGGGGTGGTCACATAATAGCTGGCTTTTGGCGTCTTAACGCTGAGCGCGCGCAGCAGCGTATCGCTGACCGCACTGGCTGGCAATTCAAACTTATCTGGCCCCGCATCTTCATAAAGACGTTTTACCAAGTGACGTTCATAAAATACCGCGCGGGCTGATCCGCGCCAATCAATCCATTTCTCAAAATGTGGAATTGCGTTTTGACGAATATGACTGGTGATCGGCCCCGGTTGAATTAGCACCACATCAATCGGGCTATCGCGCATTTCAAGCCGCAAAGTATGTGTCAGCCCTTCCAACGCAAATTTGCTGGCCACATATGCCCCCCGCCATGGCAAGGCAACAAAGCCCAGCACTGAAGAACAATTGAGAATGCGCCCAAAACCCTGCGCGCGCATGATTGGAATGACTTGGCGGGTTAAATCGTGATATCCAAAGAGATTGGTTTCAAACAAAGCGGCTAAAGCGGCGCGTGGCAGATCCTCAACCGCGCCTGGGCAGGCAAAAGCGCCATTGTTGAACACTGCATCAAGGCGCCCATCGGTTTTTTCGAGCACTTCTTGCAACCCCGATGCGATGGTGTTCTCCAAACTGTAATCTATCCGTACGCTCTCCAAGCCTTCGGCGCGCAGACGTGCCACATCATCCGCTTTCCGGCAACTGGCAAAAACCCGCCAACCTTCCGCCTGCAGCCGATGCGCCGCATCATAGCCAATGCCGGAAGAACATCCGGTGATGAGAATCGATTTTTGTTCCATCAGCTTTATACCCGTTTTAACCCAGTCCCCCTTGCGCATAATTTCCAGAAGGAGGCAATGTTTTATCGGTTTTGACAGCCAACCAAGCAGAAATGAATGTTTAAAGCAGACCGTTTAAAAAATTATGTCGCAGCCGCTTTACCTGCCAGAACACAGCGGCTATCACATCATCTATGGATGAAATAACCGACGACCCCAATATAGATGGCATCTCCTCTGAACCGCTGCGGCGGGCGATTGGCGATCGGTATTTAACCTATGCGCTCTCCACGATCATGCATCGCGCCCTGCCCGATGCCCGCGATGGCTTGAAGCCTGTGCATCGCCGCATCCTTTATGCGATGCGCGAATTGCGCCTCAGCGCAACTGGCGGGTTTCGTAAATCGGCCAAGATCAGCGGCGATGTGATGGGCAATTATCATCCCCATGGCGATGCTGCGATCTATGATGCGATGGCGCGCTTGGCCCAAGATTTCAATGTACGTTACACGCTTGTCGATGGGCAGGGAAATTTTGGCAATATTGACGGCGATAACCCTGCGGCCAGCCGCTATACAGAAGCGCGCATGACCGCAGTTGCCGAAGCACTTTTGGAAGGTTTGAACGAAAACGCGGTTGATTTTCGCGAAAATTACGATGGCACTTTGAGCGAGCCTGTAGTGCTGCCCGCCAGCTTTCCCAACCTATTGGCCAATGGCTCAAGCGGCATCGCGGTTGGCATGGCGACCAATATTCCGCCGCACAATATTGTCGAACTTTGTGATGCCTGCTTGCATTTGATCAAAACACCAGACGCCCGAGACGATACGCTTTTGACCTATGTAAAAGGCCCTGATTTCCCCACCGGCGGCGTGATCGTAGAAACCCCTGAATCGATGGCGCAAGCCTATCGTAGCGGCCGCGGTTCGTTTCGGTTGCGGTGCAAATGGCATGTCGAAGATCTTGGGCGCGGGCAATGGCAAATTGTGATAACGGAAATTCCGTTTCAAGTTCAAAAATCCAAGTTAATCGAAAAAATCGCTGAATTAATCCAACTGAAAAAGCTACCGATTTTGGGTGATGTGCGCGATGAAAGCGCAGAAGATATCCGCCTCATCATCGAGCCACGGTCGAAGAACGTCGATCCGGATATGTTGATGGGTATGATGTATCGCAACTCGGATCTGGAAATTCGCTTTGCGATGAACATGAATGTCTTGATCGATGGGCTGACCCCAAAAGTTTGTAGCATGAAAGAGGTGTTGCGGGCCTTTTTGGATCATCGCCAAGAGGTACTTTTGCGCCGTAGCAAATACCGGATCGATAAAATAGATCACCGGTTGGAAGTTTTAAACGGCTTGATCATTGCGTTTTTGAATCTGGATCGGGTGATCGATATTATCCGCTATGATGAGGATCCAAAAGCCGCGCTAATGGCCGAAATCTGGGATCCCTCAAAACCCCGCGCCACGTCTGAGGCCGATTATCGCGGCCCAAATCTTGAACAAACAGGCAGCCTCAGCGATGTTCAAGCAGAAGCTATCCTGAACATGCGCCTTCGTTCGTTACGGCGCTTGGAAGAGGTGCAATTGGTAAATGAGCGCGAGGCGTTGACCCTCGAGCGCGCGGGGTTGCAGGCCCTGCTGGATGATACGGCGCTGCAATGGGCGAAAGTGTCTGAAGAAATCAAAGCCACAAAAAAACAATTCGGCAAAGACTATGCTGGTGGCGCGCGGCGTACGGTGTTTTCAGAAGCACAAGACGTTGAAGATGTGCCGATTGAAGCGATGATCGATCGCGAGCCAATCACCGTTGTCTGCAGCAAAATGGGGTGGATCCGCGCGATGACCGGGCATATCGACCTTGCCCGCGAGCTTAAGTTCAAGGATGGCGATGAAAGCGCTTTTATATTCCACGCCGAAACCACCGATCGGCTATTGGTCTTTGCCAGCAACGGCCGCTTTTACACAATCTCGGCCGCCAATCTGCCCGGAGGGCGAGGCATGGGCGAACCGCTGCGGTTGATGGTAGATTTGCCAAATGACTGCGAAATACTGGATATTTTAATTCATAAACCCGGGCGCCGATTGTTGGTGGCCTCTGATGCGGGGGATGGGTTTATTGTACCAGAGGATGAGATCATCGCCCAAACGCGCAGCGGCAAACAAGTGCTGAACGTACGCGGCGATGTCAAGGCAAAGACCTGCTTGCCGATTGCGGGGGATCACGTTGCGGTTGTGGGTGAAAATCGAAAAGTCTTGGTGTTTTCGATTGAAGAGCTTCCAGAAATGAACCGCGGCAAAGGCGTGCGGCTTCAAAAATATAAAGATGGCGGCCTGTCAGACGTAACCACCTTTGATATGGCCGCAGGGCTCAGCTGGCTAGATCCGGCAGGACGCACGCGCACCGAAACGGATCTGCTGGAATGGACCTCAAAACGGGCCAGCGCGGGCCGCATGGCACCGCGCGGTTTCCCGCGCGATAACCGCTTTACAAAGCCGCCCGCCTCAAACGATTAAGAGTGCGCGGAAATCATTCACATTAGTGCCTGTCGGCCCTGGCGAAAATAATTCACCCAGGGCGTCAAAAGCGCTGAACGCATCATTATTGGCAAGCGAGGCTCTTGGCTGAAGGCCCAGTTTCTGCAGCCGGACCAGCGTATCCGGGCCAACAAAGGCCCCAGCATTGCTTTCAGAGCCATCAATACCATCAGTATCGGCGGCAAAGCCATACACGCCTGCCATCCCATCAAGCTCAATGGCCAAAGCCAAAAGAAACTCAGTATTGCGCCCGCCGCGCCCATTGCCCTTTAACGTGACGGTGGTTTCCCCGCCTGACAACAATAACACAGGTTTGCGAAACGGCCGATCGCGCAGCGCAATTTCACGTGCTATGGCCGCATGCATGCGGGCGATATCAGCCGCCTCGCCCTCAATCGCATCGGACAGGATCATCGCGGGTATTCCCAACGCCCTTGCGCGCTGCGCCGCGGCTTCCAGCGATAAGCGCGCAGATCCAATCAAACGCGCGCGATGCCCCTTAAAAACAGGATTATTGGGCAAAGGGGCCTGCACTGTGGCAATCGCGTCGCGCATGCGCCTTGGTAAATCAAGGCGATAATTATCAATTGCCGCCAATGCCTCTGCGGCCCCGCGATGATCCGGAAGGGTTGGCCCAGAAGCCACTTGCGCCATATCATCGCCCGGAATATCGGATAATACCAAAGACAGAACCGGCGCTGGGTAAGCCGCCGCGGCAAGCCGCCCGCCCTTGATTTTGCTGAATTGTTTGCGCAGCGCGTTCATCGCTGAAATGGGCGCCCCCGAGGCCAATAAAGCTGCGTTTAAACCCTGTTCATCGGCAAGGGTGAACCCCTCGGGCGGGCAAGGCAATAATGAAGATCCTCCGCCGCAAATCAAAGCCACCACCAAATCATCCGGCGTCAAGCCCGCAACCGCATTCAGCAGCGCGGCACTGGCCCGCTCGCCCGCGGCATCCGGCACAGGATGTGCAGCCTCCAAAACCGTGATCGACTGACAGGCGGTTGCGTATCCATATCGGGTTACAATAACGCCGGTGACCGGGGCCTCATAAAGATCTTCAAAGGCAGCGGCCAATTGCGCAGCGCCTTTTCCAGCCCCCACCACAACCGTCCGGCCTTTCGGCGGGCTTGGCAAATGATCTTTCAGCACAGATTTGGCATCCGCAGCATCCACCGCGACCGCAAACAGCGTTTCAAACAGGATTTTTGGATTTTCTATCATGCTTATTTGCTAGCGCGAAGGCAGCACAGGGTAAAGAAAGAAAGGCAAAACAGATTTCAAGCACAAATCCTGATGCCGATCCGCCTTAGCCTCGCCATGAAAAGACCGATCAAACGGGCTAGGGTTAAAAACTTTTTTGCATCAAAAATTCGCATTTTATGGTTTTGTTGACTCGATTCGGAGCCAGCCGCGGGATTTAAATTTCCAAAATTTCAGTTTTGGACCTAAAATCAGTTATCAACTGGCCCTATCGAAAGCATAAGAATTAGGCTGAATGAAGCAAAGAGAAAACAGAATCCGCCCAGCGATCGGGCGCAGATAGAACAAGGAGACGTCAGATGGACGGAGCGCTTTACGATAACGATATTTCCCATGTGGTCGAAGCTGACCGCGCCCATGTCTGGCATCACCTGATACAGCACAAGCCTTTTGAAACCAATGACCCTCGGATTATTGTCGAGGGCAAGGGAATTAAGGTTTGGGATCAAAACGGAAAAGAACATGTTGACGGAGTCTCTGGCGGCGTTTGGACCGTTAACGTCGGCTATGGGCGCGAAAGCATTGCCAACGCGGTGCGCGACCAATTGATTAAGCTTAACTATTTCGCGGGCTCTGCCGGCTCGATCCCCGGGGCGCTGTTCTCGGAAAAACTGATTAGCAAAATGCCGGGTATGAGCCGGGTTTATTATTGTAACTCTGGATCTGAGGCGAATGAAAAAGCCTTTAAAATGGTGCGTCAGATCGCACATAAGCGCTATGGCGGCAAAAAGCATAAGATCCTGTATCGTGACCGTGATTATCACGGCACCACCATTGCAACGCTTTCCGCCGGTGGCCAAGATGAGCGCAACGCCCAATACGGACCCTTTACGCCAGGCTTCGTGCGGGTTCCCCATTGTTTGGAATACCGCGCCCAGTGGGATCTGACGGGCGAAGCCTACGGCAAACGCGCCGCTGACGCGATTGAAGAGGTGATTTTGGCAGAAGGGCCTGAAACCGTTGGCGCCTTGTGCCTTGAGCCAGTGACAGCTGGCGGCGGTGTTATCACCCCTCCGGAAGGTTATTGGGAACGCGTGCAAGAAATATGCACAAAATATGATATTTTGCTGCATATCGATGAAGTTGTCTGCGGCATCGGGCGCACCGGAACCTGGTTCGGGTATCAAAATTATGGCATCAAACCCGATATGGTAACGATGGCAAAAGGCGTGGCCTCAGGATATGCCGCAATTGCCTGCATGGTCACCACCGAAGCCGTTTTTGATATGTTCAAAGACGACGCCAGCGACAAGATGAATTATTTCCGCGATATTTCAACCTTTGGCGGCTGTACCGCCGGCCCAGCTGCGGCGATCGAAAATATGCGGATCATCGAAGATGAAGGGCTTCTCGAAAATACGCTTGCGATGGGCGCGCATATGATCGAAAACTTGAACGCGTTGGCCGAAAAACATCCTGTGATCGGCGATGTGCGCGGAAAAGGGTTGTTCTGCGGCGCCGAACTGGTGGCCGACCGCGCCACCAAAGAACCCGCTGATGAGAAGAAAGTGCAGGCTGTTGTGGCCGATTGTATGGCGCAAGGCGTGATCATCGGCGCCACCAACCGGTCATTGCCAGGCTTTAACAACTCGCTATGTTTCAGCCCTGCGCTCATCGCCACAAAAGACGATATCAACCACATCACCGAGGCGGTTGATCAAGCGCTGGGGCGCGTTTTCGCAAGCTAAGCCGGCCCTAAAAGCCATTCTCTTGCCCCAGGTAAGGGGCAAGAGGGGCCCGCCATTTGGCCGCATTTAGGCCAACCAAAAGACCCGCCCCATGCCTTTTCTGCGCAATATGAACGGTCGGGATTCTGCGTTTACCTTTTTGGAAAAAACAGGCTAAACTGGACTTATGTCCATCCCAATAGAAACTTTCTTTTTAGATCCAGACGCCGAGGGCACGCTGCAGGGCCGCATTCAACAAATGATCGCGGAAGGCATTTTATCGGGGCGATTTCAGAAAAATGAAAAATTGCCATCAACGCGGCGCCTTGCGACGCATTTGGGCATTAGCCGCATTACCGTTACATTGGCCTATACCGAATTACTGGCCAATGAATACCTGACCTCGAAAGGGCGCTCAGGATATTATGTGTCCCCCGAAGCGCCCGAACCCCCCCAGTTTAAGCCACTGCCTAAATCGGAAGAAAAGGTGGATTGGACACGCGCCATCGCCAAGCATTATTCAGAAACATCCACCTTTGAAAAACCCGAAGATTGGGCGCGCTATAAATTTCCCTTCATTTATGGGCAAACCGATCCCTCGCTTTTTGATCACGCAAACTGGCGCGCATGCGCGATGAAAGCGCTTGGCGCGAAAGACTTCCCATCTTTAACCGCCGATTACTTTGATCGCGATGATCCCGAGCTTATTGAATTTATCGCCCGGCAAACCTTACCCCGACGCGGGATCATCGCAGCTCCGGATGAGATTTTGGTTACATTGGGTGCGCAAAATGCCTTGTGGCTGTCAACGCAAGTGTTGCTCAACCAGCGCCGCAAAGCCGTGATCGAAAACCCTTGTTATCCGGCCTTGCGCGATATTCTGTACCAGTCGCGCTGCCATATTGCCGCGGTGGATGTGGATGATTATGGCCTGCCCCCGCATCGGATCCCAAATGACAGCTCGGTTATCTTCACAACCCCAAGCCATCAATGTCCAACAACGGCCACCATGCCATTGCAGCGCCGCAAAGCCCTATTGTCCAAAGCGCAAGCCTTAGATGCTTTAATCATCGAGGATGATTACGAATTCGAAATGTCGTTTTTGACGCCGCCATCTCCAGCCTTGAAATCATTGGATGAAGATGGCCGCGTGATTTACGTTGGATCCTTTTCCAAATCGCTCTTTCCTGGGCTACGGCTTGGATATTTGGTCGGATCTGCGGCTTTTATCCGCGAAGCGCGGGCGCTGCGTGCCAGCGTTCTGCGCCACCCCCCGGGCCATATTCAAAGAACCGCTGCCTATTTTCTGCGCCTTGGCCATTATGATGCGCTGATCAAACGCATGGGAAAAACATATTTACAGCGCAGCAAAGTGATGGAGCAAGCAATCGCAGACCATAGCCTTGAAATTGCCGGCAAAGGGATGCATGGCGGCTCTTCTTTCTGGATGCGCGCGCCAAATGGATGTGACACCACTGAATTGGCCGCTAAGCTCAGAGAGCAAAGCGTGTTGATCGAACCAGGGCAAGCTTTTTTTAACGACAGCACGCCGCCCAAAAACTATTATCGTTTGGCATTTTCCTCAATTCCCGCGGATAAAATTAACGCGGGTATCGCAGGAATAGCGGCGATCCTGCGCTAATCTGGATCTATTTTGCATATCAAACTGGCCCTAACAGTCGCGACGGCGCCTTTGTAAACAGACCATGTAAATTATGGCTATGATGCCCGATTCCAAATCGTTCCCTCAGGAGACCCAGCAAGATGAAAATGACAACCGAAGAAGCCTTTGTAAAAACCCTACAAATGCATGGCATAGAGCACGCATTTGGTATTATCGGCTCGGCCTTCATGCCCATTTCGGATATTTTCCCGCAAGCAGGTATCTCTTTCTGGGATTGTGCTCATGAAGGTTCGGGCGGCATGATGGCCGATGGCTATACCCGCGCCTCTGGCAAAATGTCGATGATGATCGCGCAAAATGGCCCCGGTATTACAAATTTTGTAACCGCCGTAAAAACCGCCTATTGGAACCACACACCTTTGCTTTTGGTAACGCCGCAAGCCGCCAATAAAACCATTGGGCAAGGTGGGTTTCAGGAAGTGGAGCAGATGGCCCTGTTTGAAGATATGGTGGCCTATCAAGAAGAAGTACGCGATGCCAGCCGCGTAGCAGAAGTTCTAAACCGGGTGATATTGAACGCCAAGCGCGCTTCGGCCCCGGCGCAAATCAATATGCCGCGCGATTTCTGGACTCAAGTGATCGATATTGACCTACCCGAAATCGTAAGCTTCGAGCGGCCCAATGGCGGCAGCGATGCCATCGCGCAGGCAGCAGCGCTTCTGGATTCAGCCGCGTTTCCAGTGATTTTAAACGGTGCCGGGGTAATTTTGGCAGATGGGATTGAAGCAAGCAAGAAGCTTGCCGAGCGCCTCGATGCACCCGTTTGCGTGGGCTATCAGCATAATGACGCCTTCCCCGGCTCGCACCCGCTTTTCGCAGGCCCGCTGGGATATAACGGATCAAAAGCCGGGATGGAGCTGATTTCAAAGGCGGATGTTGTTTTATGCCTTGGCACCCGCTTGAATCCGTTTTCCACGCTGCCGGGATATGGCATCGATTACTGGCCAAAAGACGCAAAAATTATTCAGGTTGATATCAATGCGGACCGTATTGGATTGACCAAAAAGGTCAGCGTCGGAATTATCGGCGATGCGAAGAAAGTTGCCGAAGGCATTTTTGAACAACTCTCGGGATCGGCCGGCGATGCCGGGCGCAGCGAACGCAAAGCCGTCATTGCCCAAACCAAATCTGCTTGGGCGCAACAACTTTCGAGCATGGATCACGAAGAAGATGATCCCGGCACCACATGGAACCAGCGTGCGCGCTCTGCCAAGCCCGATTGGATGAGCCCCCGCATGGCCTGGCGTGCGATCCAAAGCGCTCTGCCCAAAGATGCGGTGATCAGCTCTGATATCGGCAATAATTGCGCGATCGGAAACGCCTATCCCAGCTTTGAAGAAAGCCGTAAATATCTTGCGCCAGGCTTGTTTGGCCCCTGCGGCTACGGGCTTCCCTCAATCGTTGGTGCCAAAATTGGATGTCCGGATGTGCCCGTTATTGGGTTCTCGGGCGATGGGGCGTTTGGCATTGCCGTGACCGAGCTAACCGCAATTGGCCGGGGGGAATGGCCCGCCGTCACGATGATCGTTTTCCGGAATTATCAATGGGGCGCAGAAAAGCGTAACTCAACTCTGTGGTACGAAGATAACTTCGTGGGAACCGAGCTTGATACGCAAGTATCTTATGCCGGTATCGCGCAAGCATGCGGTCTGCAAGGCGTTCAAGCCCACACGATGGATGATTTGCGCGATGCATTAAACAAAGCGGTTGAGGATCAAATGAAACATGGCAAAACCACCCTGATTGAGGCCATGATCAACCAAGAACTGGGCGAACCGTTCCGCCGCGATGCGATGAAGAAACCGGTTGCGGTTGCGGGCATTAGCGCCTCGGATATGCGACCACAAACCGTCTAAACCAAAGGAAACGCCCCCAGCGGGGCGTCTCAGGCCTTTGTGATAAAATTTCCGCCGGTGGGCTTGTTTTGGGCATGCACCAAAATCCATCGGCGGAGACCAATTTTATTGAGAGGAAGCAGATCATGCCGAAAGCCAAAGAGACCGCTTTGATATTGGTTTTAAACGCGGGATCCTCTTCCATTAAATTTGCCGTTTTTGACATCGAACTCCGACAAGAAATTGGTGGCATTGTTGAAGGGATCGGCGGAGCCTCAACGATCAAGATCGCCGATCAATCGCGCGCGATACCCTTCATCGATCACAAATCAGCGCTCAGCGGTATCTTATCCGCATTGGCAGAAAATCATTACGGCTTAGAGCGATTTTCGGCGGCAGCGCACCGGGTGGTGCACGGCGGGCGCAAGCTAACCGCTCCGGTGCGCCTTACCCCAGATATCCGCGTTGAAATTGGTAATTGCACGCCTCTTGCACCTTTGCACAACCCGCATAATCTGGCCGCCATTAACACCTTGGCCGAACTGGCGCCCGACCTGCCCCAATATGCCAGCTTTGACACCTCGTTCCACGCAAGCAACCCAGAAGTTGCCACGCGCTATGCGATTCCCCGGATGATCGAAACCAAAGGCATCCGGCGCTACGGGTTTCACGGGTTGTCCTTTTCCTCATTGGTGCGTCAGTTGCCGCATATATCAGGAGAAAAGCTTCCCTCGCGTTTACTAGCCTTTCATTTGGGAAATGGTGCCAGCCTCTGCGCGATTAGAAACGGCCAATCTGTTGCCACCACGATGGGATATTCACCGCTCGATGGCTTGACCATGGGCACCCGCTCAGGCGGGATCGATGCAAATGCGGTTTTGCGCCTGGTGGAAGATAATGGCCTTGATCGAACCAAAGCGATCCTAAACCATGAAAGCGGCTTGCTTGGATTGTCGGGCGGTAAATCAGATATGCGCAATTTGATGCTGGATCCAAGCGCTGACAGTGCCTTTGCCATCGAACATTTCTGCTATTGGTCTTTGCGCCATGCCGGATCCTTAATCGCAGCCATGGAAGGGCTTGATGCGATTGCTTTCACCGGCGGGATTGGTGAAAACGCTCTCGGGGTCCGCGCGCGGATTTTGCGGGGTTTGGAATGGGCTGGCGTGCGGATGAACCCAGATGCAAATCATGGTCACAAGCCGCGCTTGCAGGCGGAAAGTTCAAAAGTATCAATATGGGTTGTACCCGCCAAAGAAGAAGAAACTATCGCCGCAGATGCACTGGCGCTGATTCAGGCGCAATAGATGTTTTACCCCAGTGCCACAGTCACCGCCGTTGCTGCTACAATATCCGACACGCTGGCCCCGCGACTAAGATCACAAACCGGTTTTGAAAACCCTTGTAACATTGGCCCGATCGCCTGCGCGCCGGCCAGTTCTTGGGCCAGTTTATATGCAATATTGCCGGCATTAAGATCGGGAAAAATCAATACATTGGCCTGCCCTTGGCCCAATGATTTTTTCGCTGCAATCGCGGGGTTTAGCGCCGCATCAGCTTGGATTGGACCCAAGAAACCCGTTTCTTGGGCGGCAGCGGCGACCAAATCAACGCTTTCTCCGCTGCCCGACGCCCCCGTTGAAAAGGAGAGCAACGCCATATCAACGCGGTCCAGCAAGGCCTTAGCAGATTGTTCAGACGCACGCGCAATATCCGCCAATTGTCCCGCATCAGGGGCTAGGTTCAGCGCGCAATCGGCAAAAATCATATCGCGGCCATCAGGGAAAAGCATCAGAAAGAATGAAGAAGGCGTGCGCACCCCAGGGCGCAGCCCGATCACAATGCTGGCCGCTTCAATCACCCGTTTTGTTGGACTGTCAGCGCCAGCCACCATCGCATCCGCCGCCCCCGAGGCCACCATCGCGGCAGCTCTAAACAAAGGCTTGGCCAACATTCGCCTGGCAATCGCTTCTTTCAACCCGCGGCGTTCAACCAAACCAGCGACCATCGCATCGCTCACAGGGCTTAGTGGAACCGGATCCGCCAGCCCCTTTGCGCGCAGCTGTTGCGCCGCTTCGGCAATTCGCGGATCTTCCATTTCCGGCAACACCACCCGCGCGGCACGCGCTTTCGCGCGGTCAAATATATTTTCAAGAACCGACATGATGACCTCCATCTGTCGAGCAAGGAGCCTAAAATGAGCACAGACGTCAAGATCAACCGTGGTCTAAAAAGTATTTATTTTGAAAGATCTGGCGTAAGCCATATTGACGGCGCCAAGGGCGAGCTCAGTTACCGCGGCTATTCGATCCATGATTTGGCCACCAAATCTACCTTTGAAGAGGTCAGCTATCTTTTGATCTATGGGGAATTGCCGACACCGCCCCAACTGGCAGAGTTTGAGCACAAATTGAAAGCGGCGCGCCAATTGCCCCCGGCAGTGTATGAGATCATCAAAGCAGCCAGCGCCGGGCACCCGATGGATGTATTGCGCACCGCCGTATCAAGCTTGGCCGCGTTAGAGCCCGACAGCCAAAAAGTCAGCGAAGAAGATTTTGTCGAAAATGGTATCCGCCTGACCTCACAAGTGCCGATGATCATCGCTGCGCATGAAAATATCCGCAAAGGGCGCCACCCTATTGCGGCGGATCCAACCCTGAGCCATGCCGCCAATTGGTTATGGATGTTGAAGGGGGAAGTGCCCTCTGAAGATGCGGCAAGATTGGCAGATGTCGATTTTATCCTTCATGCTGAGCATGGCAGCAATGCCAGCAGCTTCGCCGCCCGCGTCACCATCGGAACCGAAGCCAATTTGCATGGCGCCATCGTCACTGCGCTGTCCACGCTGGCGGGGCCGGCGCATGGCGGCGCGGCAGAAGATGTGATGAAAATGGTGCAGGAAATCGGCACACCCGAGAATGCGGCCGCATATGTTAAAGAGAAACGCGGCAAACGTGAGCCGGTGACCGGATTTGGCCACCGCGTTTATCGCGCCGAGGATCCGCGCGCGCGTCACATGCGCGAAGGTGTGCGTAAATTGGGCGAAGAAATGGGGGCGCCGGAATGGTATGAAATATTGCAGGGCGTGGTTGGAGCGATGAAACCCTATGCGCGCCATGGGCTAAACGTGAATGTCGATTTCTATTCAGGCGTGATCTACCAGCTGCACGGTATTCCAATGGATCTTTACGTTCCAATTTTTGCCATTGGCCGCATGCCAGGATGGATAATCCAATGCGTTGAACAATTGCAGGGAAACATTTTAATACGGCCGCTGACCTTGTATAATGGCCCGGAAATGCGCAACTATGTGAGCCTTGATGATCGATAGAACTGCATCATATCAACGTTGTGAGGGGCTTTGTTGCTTCGCAGGGTCAGCCGCTTAAATGTTTGAAACCTTAAGCAGCGCGCTGGCTCTTACAATGGCAGATATAATCGCGCTGGCGCTAATTTGTTTTGCCGCCGGACTGGTGCGCGGCTTCTCTGGCTTTGCGCTTTCGGCTGTGGCCATGGCCTCTGCGGCCAGCTTTATTCCACCTGTCGAATTAATTCCTTTATGTTGGTGGCTGGAAATCGCAGCAAGCGCGCTTTTAATTCGAGGCAATTGGCAAAATGCCCAGAAAAAAACTGTTTTACGGCTTTCGATTGGCACTTTGATTGGGCTGCCTTTGGGCCTGCTTCTCACCACGAATGTGCCTGTAGCACTGTCGCAGAATATCGCCTTGCTGCTGATCATGGTGCTTGCGACGCTGCTGCTGATTGGTCTGCGCCTGGAAGCGTTGCACAAACCCCTTGGAACGGTTTTTGCCGGGATCGGCGCTGGCTTGGGCACGGGATTGGCCAGCGTGGGGGGCATGGTGGTCGCAATTTTCATGCTGTCTTTTCAAGGCTCGGCCACAACCATGCGCGCAACGGTCATCTTATTTTTGCTACTCAGCAGCGGCCTCAGCGTGGCAAATTATTTTTTATTTGATGTCATGACCCAAATCGCCGTGTTTCGCGGTATATTTTTTATTATTCCGGCAATAATCGGGGTGCATCTTGGAACGAAACTCTTTATCCCGAAATGGGAACATTTTTACCGACCCTTTTGTTTGACCCTGCTGATCATCTTGTCAGGCACGGGATTGGTAAGACTCATCGCGTAAAATCAGGAAAGCGTCACATGAAAGACCAACCATATCTGGACACATCGCCAAAAGTCTCAGACGAAATACGGAAAACCACCTGTTACATGTGCGCGTGCCGCTGCGGCATCAACGTTCATATGAAAGAGGGGAAAGTTGCCTATATCGAGGGCAATCGTGACCACCCTGTGAACAAAGGCGTTTTATGCGCCAAAGGCAGCGCCGGCATTATGCAGGTGAATGCCCCGTCTCGCTTAAACGCGCCGCTCAAACGCGTTGGGCCCCGCGGTTCTGGCCAGTTTGAGGAAATAAGCTGGGATGAGGCGCTCGATATGGCGGCGGGCTGGCTCAAACCAATCCGCGACGAAAATCCTGAAAAGTTGGCCTTTTTTACGGGCCGTGATCAATCGCAAAGCTTTACCAGCTTCTGGGCTCAAAATTTTGGCACCCCGAATTATGCAGCGCATGGCGGCTTTTGCAGCGTCAATATGGCGGCGGCAGGCATCTACACAATGGGCGGTGCATTTTGGGAGTTTGGTCAACCAGATTGGGACCATACCAAATTGTTTATGCTCTTTGGCGTGGCCGAAGATCATGACAGTAATCCAATCAAAATGGGCCTTGGCAAGTTAAAAGAACGCGGCGCCAAAGTGATTGGCGTTAATCCCATCCGCACTGGCTATAACGCTGTTGCCGATGAATGGGTGGGCATTACCCCGGGCACGGATGGGTTGTTCATCCTTTCGTTGATCCATGAACTGTTAAAAGCGGGCAGAATTGATCTGCATTATCTGTCACAATATACAAATGCGCCGGTTTTGCTGGATGCGGAAACCGGGCTTTTGATGCGCGATGAAAATGGCAAAGAACTGGTCATTGATCGCAGCACAAAAAAACCTGCCCCCTTCGATCAAAAAGGCGTAAAACCCGATTTGAACGGCAGCCGCCGTATTGGCGGCACGACGCATCGTACGGTTTTTCACGCAATGATCGAACGCTATCTTGACCCGCAATATGCCCCCGAAGCTGTGGCCAAAGACGTGGGTATCCCAGCTGGTAAAATTCGTGCTATCGCGAATGAGCTGGCGCGGGTGGCCTTTGACGAAGCCATTGAGCTGGATCAAGAATGGACCGATTTTCGCGGTGAAACCCATACAAAAATGACCGGGCGGCCCGTCAGCTTCCACGCGATGCGCGGGATTTCAGCACATTCGAACGGGTTTCAAACATGCCGTGCGCTGCATATTTTGCAGATCATTTTGGGTAGCGTCGAAGCCCCGGGTGGCTTTCGCTTTAAACCCCCCTATCCAAAGCCGGCAACAATCCATCCAAAGCCGCATTGCAAAACCACTCCGGGTGCACCGCTTGACGGTCCGCATCTGGGTTTTGTGCATGGGCCAGAAGATCTTTGCTTGAAAGAAGATGGCAGCCCGGCGCGGATTGATAAGGCGTTCACCTGGGAAAACCCAATGTCGGCGCATGGTTTGATGCATATGGTGATTTCAAACGCGCATGCCGGAGATCCCTATAAGATCGACACATTGTTTATGTATATGGCAAATATGTCATGGAATAGCTCGATGAACACCCGTGGCGTGATCGATATGCTTACCGATCAAGATGAAAACGGCGAGTATGTGATCCCTAGGATCATTTATTCGGATGCGTATTCTTCTGAAATGGTTGCCTATGCCGATCTGATCCTGCCCGATGCAACTTATCTAGAGCGCCATGATTGCATCAGCCTGCTTGACCGCCCGATTTGTGAGGCCGACGGATTGGCGGATGCAATCCGCTGGCCGGTGATCGAGCCCGACCGCGATGTGCGCGGCTTCCAATCCGTGCTCTGCGAGCTTGGCGCAAAACTGGATCTACCAGGCTTTGTGAATGAGGATGGCACCCAGAAATACGCCGATTATGGAGATTACATCGTATCGCATGAGCGCAAACCGGGCATTGGCCCATTGGCAGGCTTTCGCGGCGATGGCAGCGATTCCGGGCGCGGTGCGCCAAATCCAAAACAACTTGAGCGCTATATCGAAAATGGTGGTTTTTTCGTTGAGCATGTTCCCGAAGGTGCCAATTACTATAAGCCTTGGAACAGCGCCTATCAGGATTGGGCCGTGAAAATGGGCATTATTGACAGCCCGCAACCCTATTTATTTCAACTCTATGTCGAGCCAATGCGTAAATTCCAACGCGCGGCAGAAGGCCATGGCGACAGACAACCGCCAGAGCATCTACGCAATCGGATCAAAGAAACGCTGGATCCCCTGCCAATTTGGTATGCGCCCGCAGAGGATTCGCATATCGACCTGACAGAATATCCGATCCATGCCTTAACCCAGCGCCCAATGGCGATGTATCATAGCTGGGGTACGCAAAATGCCTGGTTAAGGCAGATCCATGGGATGAACCCGCTATATTTGCCGAGCAAATTGATGCAAGAAAATAACTTGATTGATGGCGAATGGGCAAAAGTAAGCTCAGTCCATGGCAATATTACTGTCCCGGTGATGGAAATGGCCGCGTTAAACGAAAATACCGTCTGGACATGGAACGCGATTGGCAAGCGCAAAGGGGCCTGGGCTCTGGACGAACAAGCCCCCGAAGCCACCAAAGGGTTTCTGCTCAACCATCTGATCCACGAGCTACTCCCCCCCAAGGGCGATGGTTTGCGGTGGGCCAATTCAGACCCGATCACGGGGCAAGCCGCGTGGTTTGATTTGCGCGTGAAAATTGAAAAAGCACCGCCGCCAAGCGAAAGCCAACCAGCTTTACCCACACTGAACTCTCCTGTTCAGCAAGGACCGAAAAATCTAGAATGGAAGGTGGGAGAATGACAACCTTACCCACGCAAACCAACCGCAAGCTGGGGCTTGTGATTGATCTTGATACATGTGTTGGCTGCCATGCCTGCGTGATCAGCTGCAAAGGCTGGAACACTGAAAATTATGGCGCCCCGCTCAGCGATCAAGATGCCTATGGCGGCAATCCAAGCGGTACCTTTTTGAACCGCGTACACAGCTATGAAATGCAACCCGAACAGGGCGGCGCGGCACAATTGGTACATTTTCCAAAATCCTGCCTGCATTGCGAAGACGCCCCATGCGTTACCGTCTGCCCGACAGGCGCCAGCTACAAGCGCGTTGAAGACGGCATTGTCTTGGTGAATGAAAGTGATTGTATCGGCTGTGGCCTATGCGCCTGGGCCTGCCCCTATGGCGCGCGCGAATTGGATGCGGCTGCCGGCGTCATGAAGAAATGTACGCTCTGCGTGGATCGGATTTATAATGAAAACCTACCCGAAGAAGATCGCGAACCCGCTTGCGTGCGCACCTGCCCTGCAGGCGCCCGCCATTTTGGTGATTTCGCCGATCCCGACAGCCATGTAAGCCAGCTAAGCGCAGCGCGCGGCGGTATGGATTTAATGCCCGAACAAGGGACAAAACCGGTGAATAAATATCTGCCACCGCGGCCAAAAGATACGATGGATGAAATTGATATTTTGGCCCCGTTCTTAGAGCCCGTGGCCGAAGAGACCACGGGTTTTATGGCTTGGCTCGATAAAACTTTGGAGAAAATCTGATGCATCCAGCGCCTTCCGTTATTATTTTCACTTCGCTGACGGGCCTTGGCTTTGGGCTTTTGGTCTTTTTAGGGCTTGGCCTGCCCGATACTTCTGGAGTGGTGGCCTTTGTCTTCTTTGCAATCGCTTATCTGCTAGCCATTGGCGGTTTGATTTCCTCGACGTTCCATTTGGGGCGCCCCGAACGCGCAATTAAAGCCTTTTTGCAATGGCGCAGCAGCTGGTTGAGCCGCGAAGCGTGGCTGGCAGTGGCATCTTTGCTCGTGATGGCGATTTACGGCGCAGGTTTGGTGTTTCTTGATACACGCTGGGGCGTATTGGGCGTGATCGGTTCGGCCCTATCCTTGGCCACTGTGTTTTCAACAGCGATGATTTATGCGCAATTAAAAACCGTACCCCGCTGGAACACTGCCCTAACCCCATTGCTGTTTATCACGCTTGCTCTAACCGGAGGGGCAATCCTGTCTGGATCTGTGGATACGGCGCTTTTAATGTTAATTTCTGCCGGCATCGTTCAAATCGTGTATTGGATCAACGGCGATCAAGCTCTGGCCCGCTCTGGCACCAGCATGGCCAGCGCCACGGGATTGGCTGCCATGGGAACAGTCAAAGCCTTTGAACCACCGCATACAGGCACCAATTATCTGCTGAGAGAGTTTGTGCATATCGTGGGCCGCAAACATGCTGCAAAGCTACGCGTCATCGCGCTTATTTTGATGATTGGTACGCCAACTTTATTTTTGTCACTGCCCTTCAATCACTGGCTCGCGCTTGGCGCTGTGGCCACCCATATCGCGGGTGTCTTTACCTCTCGTTGGCTGTTCTTTGCTCAGGCGGAACATGTTGTTGGATTATATTACGGAAAACGATAGCCGCAGCACGAAAACTCTACATGCAGCGGCGGATCTAGCCGCTGTTAAGGCGCCGGCATCCGAGCTGTTTATAGATCCGGCAGCTTGGGCATAAGACTTTGGTTACGGTATAATGTCAGCTCATGGGTGCGGCTTGAAAAAGGGTACCCGACTGCCACAGCCGGTTTAGAAACACGCGCTCCCTCCCCCCTCTCAACGGTGCCCAAATGGGATCCACAGGTTGAACAAAATGATCTGCAGTGAATGGTGCATTAAACGCTTGCGGGGGATGTCGGGGCGTACGGCCACTCTATGACGGCGACTTCATCAAGCCAAGGCCAGCTTGCTGCACACTTCATAGCGCCAATGGCTTCCGGGGCCGCCGGCATCCTGTCAATTGGACCCCGCAGGCAGCGTTTTGGCGCTGCACAAGCGCGCGATTGTTCAGCGCATAAACGCTGTTAAAGACCAAAAAAAAGCCCGAAGGCGCGCTTCGAGCTTTTCATATCTTGAATTTCAAAGACCAATCAGTGAAGCTTTTGTCCGACTTCCGCAATCGACCCATCGATCAATTTATTCGCTTGCGCCGCGCTCATCTGCTCGGCAATCAAGCCACGCGCCGCCGCAATTGCCACGCTGACCGCTTGATCGCGCACTTCCCGCTCGGCCGCAGCCTGCGCAGACGTGATCCGATCCTCAGCAGCGGCCAGACGCCGTTCAATTGACGCTTGCAGGTCCGCTTTGCCTTGTTCAGCGGCGCTTGCAGCTTCTGCCCGGGCTGCCTCTACAATACGATCAGCCTGTTCTTGAACCTCTTTTTGCTTCCGCTCATATTCGGCCAAAATTCCTTGGGCTTCTTCGCGCAAAAGACGCGCTTGATCCAAGTCAGCTTGAATGCCTTCGGCGCGTTGATCCAGCAATTTCCCGATCATCGCGGGCACTTTGAGATAAATCAACGCCGCAATGAACAGAATAAACGCCAATAAAACGATGAAATTGGTATTTTTCAGCGACACAAACGGGCCAGAGGCAGCCCAAGCTGGGCTCGACAAAACCGCAAAGAGAAGAGGTGTAATATAACGCATGTTCTTAACCCTTCATCTCTTGCTTCACAGCAGCAGTAACGGCTTTCGCATCGCTCTTGCCGCCCAATGCCACGACCAAATCGGCGGTCGTTGCCGCGGCGACTTCCTTGACGCTGGCAAGGGCATTGCTGCGAATTTCGGCGATCGCCTCTTCACCGGCTTTTGCCTTTTCCGAAATTTGCGCATCGGCCGTGGCAATCGCCGCATCAAGCTCTTCTTTGATTTCGGCTTTGGTTGCCTCAACAATCCGCGCTGCTTCAGAGCGCGCATCATTCAGCGCTTTGTTATAGGCGGCTTCGGCTGAGACTGCTTTTTCTTTCAGTTCCTCTGCCATCGCAACGTCGTGGCTGATCGTTCCTTGGCGTTCGGCCAATACGGCCGCGATCCGTGGCAAAGCAAGCTTTGATAGAATCAGATAAATGGCAATTAAAGTGACCAGAAGCCAAAAAATCTGGTTTCCAAATGTTGAGAAATCCAATTGGGGCAAACCGCCCTCGGATGCCTCGGCAGCTTTGGATGCGGCAGTGGTGGTAGATGATGCCATCTCGTTCTCCGTCCTACGCGAAACCATTAGGATGAACGCGCCTTGCGTTCATCCCGCTCTTAGGTTCTTGCGTCGTGTGCTTAAACAGCAAACATCAACAGCAAAGCAACGAGGAATGAGAAAATACCCAATGCTTCGGCAAACGCGATACCGATAAACATCGTGGCTGTTTGTGCCGCTGCAGCGGATGGGTTTCTCAAAGCGCCCGCCAGAAAGTTTCCGACTACATGCCCAACGCCGATTGCGGCTCCGCCCATGCCTGTGCAGGCAAGTCCGGCTCCAATGTAAGCACCCATTTGTACGATATCGCCTTCCATGGCTTTCTCCTTCGTGTTTATTCTGGTTCGTTGTTAAAGATTAGTGATGAGGGTGAAGTGCGTCCTTCAGATAAACGCACGTCAAAATAGCGAACACATAGGCTTGGATGAACGAAACCAAAACCTCGAGCGCGTAAATGGTCGAAATTGCAAGAACAGATAGCGGCGCGATCGCGGCGATGCCTGCAAATGCTGCAAACACCTTAATCACAGCGTGGCCCGCCATCATATTACCAGCAAGCCTGATTGAATGACTTACGGGGCGTACAAAGTAAGAAATGACTTCGATCAAAGCCAAAATCGGCCGCAGTGGTAAAGGCGCCGAAGAAATCCAAAACAGCGACAAGAAAGAAGCCCCATTTTTGGCAAACCCAATGATGGTTACCGCCAAAAATACCGCCATCGCCATCACCGCCGTCACCGCGATGTGCGATGTGGTGGTAAAGGACATCGGCAACAGCCCCAAAAAGTTGGCGCACAGGATAAACATAAATAGCGTCATGATATAGGGAAAATATCCAACCGCGTCTTTTCCGGCGACATCCTCAACCATCTTGTAAATAAATCCGTAAACCAACTCACCGATCGACTGACTACGGCTGGGAATGATTCCGCGATGCGAGGTGCCAAAAACCATAATCGCCAAAACTGCAACCACGGTCAAAGCCATCCATAAGGTTACGTTTGTGATCGTGTACCAATGCACCTCATTGCCCGCAAACAATGGTTGCACAATAAACTGATCCATCGGATGGAACGCCAGACCAGAGCCTTCACTTTGCGCTTCGCTTGCCACGATCAATCCTCTTCTTCATCCTTGGCCAATTCGGCCATCTGCTTTTCCTGGATTTCTTTTGCAGACCGCAACATAGTGCGCACGCCTGCTATGAAACCCAACATCGTAAAGGCAACTAAGAACACGGGTATCGTTCCAAATAGAACATCCAAACCGTATCCAATGCCAAAACCAATCCCAAGACCGGCCACCAACTCAATCACCATTCGCCATGCTAGTTGCGCAGCTTTGTGATGATCTTCTGCCTTTTCCTCTGGTTTAGCCTCCGATTTTGCCGCTTCGATACGCGCCGTTAGCGCTTCAAGCGGATTTCTATCATCGGGGCCAGTCACCTTCGCACTCCAGCAAAATTTCCGCTGGTGTAGTCTGGGTGCCGCGCCGAGTCAACCGCCTGATTCAAACCCGATAATAGCCAGTAAGCCCATGATAGTTATATGTTTTATTTTTAACCCGTACTACCTAGCCAGCCTATCCTTATTGGAAAATGCCCAAAACACGAATTTTTGCATATTCAACCATTCGGTTGACGATCCGAACCAGCGACTTTTAAATGGGCGTATGGACCAACAAATTGATTTGATCTTTGCAGCTATGGCAGATGCCACGCGGCGCAACATCCTAACGCTTTTGCTCGAAGATGATATGGCGGTGAGCGATGTCGCCGAACCTTTCGCAATATCTTTGGCGGCCGTGTCCAAACATTTGGCTATTTTAACGCGCGCTGGATTGATCAGCCAAGAAAAACGCGGCCGGGTGAAATGGTGCAAACTTGAACCGGATGCGATGCGTGCTGCCAGCATATGGCTGCAAGGGTTTGGGCAATTTGACGCTGTAGATCTTGACCAGTTCGAGCAGTTTCTCAAATCAGAATTGCCCGCAAGCGATTTTTGACGTTTGTAAAAAGGTGAAACGCCCCCCATCCGCAAACGGCGTCTTGATTTGCCTAAAATTTGCTTGCTATTCAGGCGCAACGTGCAGCTTTGGTTGACACTGCCGCATTTAACGATTAGATCGCCCTCAACTTATAGGAAGCAGTAAACTTCCGGTCCAAGGCATGTTCAGGATCGCCCCCCGTCAGCGAGGTTTCGCCCACGGGGGCAATTTTGGTTTTAGAACACTTAAACGGACCGGTGTGAGCCGCGCAGCAATGAAGGAGCGCTTAATGTTTGAAAACCTGTCCGAACGCCTCTCTGGTGTTTTCGATCGGCTGACCAAACAGGGTGCGCTGTCCGAAGACGACGTTAAAACAGCGCTGCGCGAGGTCAGGGTCGCCCTGCTTGAGGCGGATGTCTCGCTGGGCATCGCGCGTGATTTTGTGAAAGCCGTCCAAGAAAAAGCCACAGGGCAATCGGTCACAAAATCAGTGACTCCAGGCCAGCAAGTCGTAAAGATCGTTCATGATGAACTGGTACACGTGCTGGCCGGAAGCGAAGATCCCGGTGCGTTGAAAATTGACAGCGCGCCAGCACCCATTTTGATGGTGGGTTTGCAAGGCTCGGGCAAAACGACCACCACGGCAAAACTTGCAAAGCGTTTGAAAGAGAAAGATGGCAAACGCATTTTGATGGCCTCGCTCGATGTCAACCGCCCCGCGGCGATGGAACAATTGCAGATTCTAGGTCGGCAAATCGGTGTCGACACATTGCCGATTGTAAAGGGCGAAGATCCTGTAAAAATCGCCAAACGCGCTAAAACACAAGCCAGTTTAGGTGGCTATGACGTTTACATATTGGACACAGCAGGCCGGTTGCATATCGATCAGGAATTGATTGCGCAAGCCGCCGCGGTGCGCGATGTTGCCCAGCCGCGCGAAACATTATTGGTCGTCGATGGCTTAACCGGTCAAGACGCTGTGAACGTGGCCACCGAATTTGATGATAAGATTGGCGTCACGGGCGTTGTATTGACCCGCATGGATGGCGATGGCCGCGGCGGCGCCGCGCTTTCAATGCGCGCCGTTACCGGCAAACCAATCCGGTTTGTGGGCTTAGGTGAGAAAATGGAGGCGCTAGAGCTGTTCGAACCCGAACGGGTTGCGGGCCGCATTCTGGGCATGGGCGATATCGTCGCGCTGGTGGAAAAAGCCCAAGAAACGATCGAGGCTGAACAAGCCGAGCGCATGATGAAACGGTTCCAAAAGGGCCAATTCAACATGAATGATATGAAATCCCAGCTCGAACAAATGATGAAAATGGGCGGCATCGAAAGCATTATGGGCATGATGCCGGGCATGGGCAAAATGGCCAAGCAGGCCAGTGAAGCGGGTATGGATGATAAAGTGTTCAAGCGGCAAATCGCGCTGATCCAATCCATGACCAAAAAAGAACGCGCCAATCCCCAAATTCTACAAGCCAGCCGTAAAAAACGAATTGCCGCCGGCGCGGGTCTGGAAGTAAGCGAATTGAACAAACTGCTCAAGATGCAGCGCCAAATGGGCGATATGATGAAAAAAATGGGCAAGATGGGCAAAGGCGGCATGCTAAAGCAGGCCATGCGGGGCATGTTCGGCAAGGGCGGAATGCCGCCCGGGATGGATCCCAGCCAAATGGATCCCAAAGCTTTGGAAGCCGCGGCAAAACAAATGGGTGGGGCCGGTCTTGGGAAAATGCCAGGCGGACTGCCCGGTTTGGGGGGCGGCGCCTTGCCCCCCGGCCTCTCGGGCTTCGGGAAAAAGAAATGATTTTTGCGAGTCCGTCCCGTTTATTGGCGCGTCGCCCGGCTTTTAAAAAACCGAAGCCGCAAAGCCATTCGTTTTGCAGATATTCAAATCCAGCCATGCCTGTCCTGCAAGGTCAAACCGCAATAAGCGCAAGGGCAGGAGCATCAACATGCCTCTGACCAACGCCCCTCGCCTGCACAGCCAAGAGCTGATCCTGCGCGGACCTGAATTGCAGGATGCCGAGCCGATAATCGCCTTCCTGCAAGATGAACGCCGGTCCACAGGGTTCGGCCATCTGCCCGAACGCGGCGCAGCCTGGCGCTGGTTTGCGTTGAATGTGGGGCATTGGCATATTCACGGCTATGGATATTTCACGATTGAAACCAAAACCGGCGAGATTGCCGGTATCAGCGGCATCTGGAACCCCGAAACCTGGCCCGAGCCAGAACTTGGCTGGGTGGTTTTTGACGGCTTTGAGGGGCGTGGTATCGCCTATGAAGCGGCCTGCCGGGCCCGCCTCTGGGCTTACGAAAATCTCGGCTTTACCACTTTGACCAGCAATATTGTGCCCGGCAATGAGCGCTCTATCGCATTGGCCAAACGCATGGGCGCGTTTTTTGAGCGCAATTATTACAACTCTAATATGGGGGAAGACATGCTCTACCGCCATCCTAGCCCCGAGGCGCTGACTTGATGCCAATATATATCGCTTTAATCTGGCCGATATACCGGTTTCGGGTTTCTATGCGCAATCTGTGGAGACCCGAATGACCGATAAAGTAACATTAGCCGCCACTGTTCTGAAAGAACATCGCCAAAGTATCGACCGGCTTGATGCTATCTTAATCTATACGCTGGGCGAACGTTTCAAGCACACCCAAGCCGTGGGCACATTGAAGGCCGAGCATGACTTGCCCCCCTCAGACCCAACGCGCGAGGCCACACAGATTGCAAGGCTTGAGGATTTGGCAGTGCAAGCCGATCTCGACCCGCAATTTGCCAAAAAATTTCTGAATTTTGTCATTCAGGAAGTCATCCGACATCACCAAGAACACCAATCCTAGGGGCTCTGCCCCAACCGCCATTCTAAAGGAGAATATCAAATGGCTATGAAAATCCGTCTTGCCCGTGGTGGCAGCAAAAAGCGTCCATTTTATCGCATCGTTGCGGCTGATAGCCGTATGCCGCGCGATGGCCGCTATGTTGAAAAACTGGGCACATATAATCCGTTGCTGCCAAAAGACAGCGAAGACCGTGTGAAAATGAACCTAGAGCGGGTGCAGTATTGGATGAGCGAAGGCGCGCAGGTCACCGATCGCGTATCAAGAATGTTGGAAGCCGCCGGCGTGATTGAAAAGAAAGAGCGCAACAACCCGAAAAAAGCGATCCCTGGTAAGAAAATGCAGGATCGTGCGGAAGAAAAAGCTGCAAAAGCCGCAGAAGCAAGCGCCGCAGTAGAAGAGGCCGAGGCCCCCGTTGAAGAGGCGGAAGCCCCAGCAGAAGACACCAGCGAAGCCCCTGCCGCCGAGACTGCAGAAAGCTAAATTGAGCAGCCTTTTTGAGGCGCCTCTCTATCACAGCCTTGTCCATAAGCTTCAGTATGGGCAGGGCAACACCCATTTGCATCACTCCATTGTCAGATTAGGCCCCATAACCACCTCCAAGCCAAGCTCTGATGCTCTCTGGAGCGAAAAAATGGCCCATTTTTCGACCGCATAGATATCTCATGCTTTTTCGCCCTTTTCGATTGCTGATTTTACTTGGAATTGCCTTCATTGCGGGCATTCTATACGAGCGGGGTGAGATGAAAGCCCGCTGCACACACGTTGGCGGTGATATAGAAAGTGGTTTTTGTGAAAGGTAATCAATGCCCGAACACATGATTTGCGTGGCCGCAATCGCCGGTGCCTTTGGCGTGCATGGCGACGTGCGCCTAAAAAGCTTCACCGCTGACCCCAGCGCTTTGGAAGCCTATGCCCCGCTGGTAACGCAAGACAACGCGCAGAGCTTCACCGTCCATCTGACGGGGCGAACCAAAAATGCCCTTACCGGCCGTTTATCCGGCGTTACCAGCAAAGAGCAGGCTGATGCGCTGAAGGGGGTGAAACTGTTCGTTCCAAGAGACCGCCTGCCCAGCTTGCCCGATGATGAGTTTTATCACGCCGATCTGGAAGGCTTGCAGGTCTTTGACAGTGGCGGTCAAGATTGGGGCCATGTTATGACCGTACAGAACCACGGCGCCAGCGATTTGCTTGAAATTCAAGGCCCCAATTTGAAGGCCAGCATATTGCTGCCCTTCACCCGCGCTGCGGTTCCCACCGTTGATCTGGCACAAGGCAAGATTATCATCGATCCACCCGATGGAGTTTTGCCAGATTTACCATGAGCCAGCAAAGCAAATCCCACGGGCGTAAATCCATAAGTGCAAATTTGCAGCCGCGCGCCTTGATGACCCCATCGCCGCAGCTTGCCGGCGTGTGGACAGCGCAAATTCTAACGCTCTTTCCCGAAGCTTTTCCCGGCGTTTTGGGAGAAAGCCTGACCGGCCGTGCGTTAAAAGACGGCAAATGGGCGCTTGATACGATTGATTTGCGCCTGTTTGGAGAGGGCAAGCATAGAAATGTCGATGATACGCCTGCTGGTGGCGGCGCGGGCATGGTGCTGAAACCCAATGTCGTGGGCGCAGCGCTCGATCGGGCACTGGCGCAGCAAAAAACGCCATTACCAATGGTCTGCCTCTCACCGCGCGGAACGCCGTTTACGCAAGCAAAGGCCCGCGCTTGGGCGAATGCTGGCGGTGTCACAATGCTATGCGGGCGCTTTGAGGGGATTGATCAGCGGGTGATTGATCATTACCAGCTGGAAGAGGTTTCACTGGGCGATTTTGTTCTGACCGGTGGTGAAATCGCCGCGCAAGCGATGATCGATGCGACAGTGCGCCTGTTGCCAGATATTTTGGGCAACGAGGCTTCCATCGCAGAAGAAAGCCATATGGCGGGCTTGCTAGAGCACCCCCATTATACTCGGCCAGCGCTTTGGAATGGCCGCCCTATTCCCGATGTCTTACAATCAGGCCATCATATCAATATTGCCAAATGGCGACAGGAGATGTCGCAGCAGGTGACCAAAGAAAAGCGCCCAGATCTATGGGCCGCTTTTCAAAACGCGCTTGGGAAACCAGATCCAAAGGATTAAACTGCGGATTATATCGCAGATTTGGGTGCACTCCCTCTCTCTGGCAAATTGTGATATAAAACCCAATGGGAAAGGAACATGGCATGGCAGGCTTAAACCCGGCGCATCTCTCCTTGCTTGATGTGATTGGAAACACCCCTGCGATTTGGTTGGACCGCTGGGTAGCCCATCACAAACTTGACGGGCGCATTCTGGCCAAGCTTGACTATTTGAACCCCGGATTTTCTAAAAAAGACCGCGCAGCCAAAGCGATTATTGAGGCGGCTGAAAGCAGCGGCGCATTGCAACCGGGACAATGCGTTATCGAGCTGACAAGCGGCAATATGGGCACCGGGTTGGCCATCGTTTGCGCGCTTAAAAACTATCCGTTTGTCGCGGTTATGTCACACGGCAATTCACCAGAACGGGCACGAATGATGCGCGCTTTAGGCGCAGAAGTAATATTGGTTGATCAAGCCCCCGGCGCGCAGAAGGGGCAGGTTTCGGGGGCAGATCTAGCCAAGGTTGAAGAAAGGGCGCAACGATTGGTGGCAGAGCGCAACGGCTTTCGCGCAGACCAATTTCATCATCCGGCAAATCGCGGCGCGCATCTGACAACAACGGGGCCGGAACTTTGGCAGCAAAGCGGCGGGCAACTTGATGCCTTTGTCGATTTTGTTGGATCCGGGGGCACCTATGCGGGTACAATTCAGGCGCTCAAGGCGTTTAACCCCGCCTGTAAAGGCTACGTGGTCGAACCTGATGGCGCGGCGGTGCTGTCTGGCCAAGGCGCAACGCAGCCCCAGCATCCAATCCAAGGCGGGGGCTATGCCATGAAACAACTCGCCGCGCTTGCCTCTAGCGATATCGATGGCTATCTCACCGTCACCGGCAATGACGCCAAAGAGGCGACACGCGGTTTAGCCCGGCTTGAAGGGGTTTTTGCGGGCTTTTCCGCAGGCGCCAATTTGGCGGCCGCCGCCAAGCTTTTACAACGCACGCATAAAGGCGAAACCATCGCCATTATAATATGCGATAGCGGTTTGAAATATCTCTCTACGGATCTGTGGGGCTAAGCGGCAGGCCTACCACCTCTTGGCAACCAACTCTACGGTGAATTACCCCTTGATCCTAACCGCAATTGACTGTTATACGCGCCACGCATCCTGCGCCACGCCCGCTTTGAGCTCTGGCACCTCACCGATGCGCGGCCAAATGGCACAAACAATGATGACCGGACCCTCTGACGGGCTTATCAAATGATAGGAACCCGACCAAAGATCAAGAGTTCTGCGGCACGCACAAGATAACGGATAAAACCGTATTAAAAAGGAGATAGCGATGGATATTATCGCTCAGATAGAGGCCGAACAAATGGCCTCACTCGGGAAGAGCATTCCCGATTTCAAAGCTGGAGACACGATTCGCGTTGGCTATCGTGTAACAGAAGGCACACGAACCAGAATTCAAAATTACGAAGGCGTCTGCATTGCCCGCAATAACGGAAAAGGTATTGCCGGATCCTTTACCGTGCGTAAGATTTCATTCGGTGAAGGCGTTGAGCGGGTCTTTCCGCTGTTCTCGACCAATATCGACAGCATTACGGTTGTACGTCGCGGTAAAGTAAGACGCGCCAAACTGTATTACTTGCGCGAGCGCCGTGGTAAATCAGCCCGTATCGCCGAGCAAACCAATTACCGCGCGCCATCTGCCGCGGCTGAAAGCTAAGGAGCGGGTCTATGAGAAAAGATATTCACCCAGACTACCATTTCATCGATGTCAAAATGACCGATGGATCCGTTATTCAAATGCGTTCAACTTGGGGCAAAGAGGGCGACACATTGGCGCTTGATATTGATCCGTCAGCGCATCCAGCATGGAATGGCGGAAACGCGCGCTTGCTTGACACAGGCGGGCGGGTTTCGAAGTTTAAACAAAAATATGACGGCTTGGGCTTCTAAACCCAATACAGTCAGAAGCAAAAGAAGCCGCTGTTTTTGCAGCGGCTTTTTTTATGCCTGCAGATTGCGCCAGCCGCTTGCTTTACCCATCTTGCTTTCTATCATAACCTAACAGCTTAATAAGACACGGTGAGCCGAGCCATACTTTGTCATGTTTTCGAACCGGCCAAAAAGCAATCGAACCACTGTTTCAACCCATGGTAAAAAGGCCGGTAACGATGCCTGATGAACAGTCAGACAGCCCCATCGATCACAAGCATAACTGTATTTGGCTGCACGCCGCCAATCGAGAGATGCTAGGAGCCACCACGCATCTGGCACAACAGCTTCTGCACAGGCATCAAAACGTTACAGTATTGCTGACATATACTTGGAACACTAAGCACCAGCTCAATCTACATCCCCGCCTCTCATCGCAAATGGTCACGAATGATAGCGGTTCTACCGCGCGCAGCCTATTGCAACGCTTCAACCCGAGAAGCTTAATATGGCTTGGCGGAGATGTGATGCCCAAAATCATAAGCGAATTGCATAAAGAGGGCTGCAAGATGACGCTGGTCGCGGATGCTGTAGAGACTTTAAAAACCCGACGCTTTACCCTGTTCACACCGGCAATCGCAAAAGCGGTGCGGTTATTCTCAACATATTATGCCCTTGATGCCAAAGCCGCTACATTGCTGGCCAGATTAGGGGTTGTGGCGTCAAAAATTAAGATTAACGGCCCTTTGCAGCAAGGCTATGTTTTGTCAGAGACGCGCGAAGAAGATCCGCCCATTGTAAAACAGCTGGTAACCGGGCGCCCTGCTTGGATGGCCATAAATGTGACAGATCGCGAGCTGACAGCAATTTTGCAAGCCCAGCGCGTGGTGATGCGACAAGCCCACCGCATGCTGTTGCTGATCACCATGCGCCCATCCGATGAGGCTGATCAAATCCTCGCCGTTGCGCAGGGTTTAGATTTGAACGCCGCGCTCTGGCAGACCGGTCTAGAGATAGGCCAAAATCTTGATGTAATCATGATCCCCGCTCAGATTGACCTGACATCATGTTTTCGTTTGGCCCCCTTATGCTTCTTGGGCCAATCATTATTTGAAACCGGGCAGGGTCAAAGCCCTTATCAGGCAGCTGCCTTGGGCGCCGCCATTATCGTTGGGCCATTTGTTGGTGCGCATATGGCCGATTATGATCGGCTATACGAAGCGGGCGGCTTGCGGCGCGTAAACGATCCGAATGAATTGGCGACGGCCGTGTTGCAGATGAGCGCACCCGAGCAAGCTGCGCAAACCAGCCTCGCCGCCTGGACCGTGGTGTCACAAGGCGCAGAAGTGACAGATGCGCTGACAGCTCTGGCGCTGGATCAATTAGGCGGCTAAAAGTAAACTATGCATGCACCAAATTTCTGGTATAATTCGCCGCAGCGCCCTGGATTTTCGGCGCGCATACTCGCCCCGCTTGGGCAGATCTACGGGCTTGCGACCGCGTGGCGCGTGGCGCGCCCGGCCACGCTTTCACCTCGCTGCCCTGTAATTTGTATTGGCAATTTGAATGCCGGTGGCACGGGCAAAACGCCCACCGTAATCGCCCTGTTGAACATGTTAATAGCGGCTGGGCGAAACCCGCATGTTCTGAGCAAAGGCTATGGCGGCACGCTCACAGGACCAATACGCGTTGATCCGGCGCAACACCGCGCAGAAGAAAGCGGCGACGAGCCATTGCTTTTGGCCGCGTTTGCCCCGACTTGGGTTGCAAAATCGCGCAGCGCAGGCGTGAAAGCGGCCCAACAAGCTGGCGCCGATGTGATTTTGTTGGATGACGGGTTCCAAGACCCCTCGATCAAAAAAACTGTAAGCATCGTGGTGGTGGACGCGGCATTGGGCTTTGGCAATGGCCGCTGCATTCCGGCCGGGCCGCTGCGCGAAACGATTCCCAATGGCTTGCGCCGCGCCGATATCATCCTGTCAATTGGCGAGCAAGCCGCGCAAACAATATTCGCCAAAACCTGGGGGCATATAGTGCCGTGTAGGCATTTCACCGCCCAGCTTTCCCCGCTTCAAACCGGGTTAGACTGGTCTGAAGGACGTTATTTTGCCTTTGCCGGTATCGGCCAGCCCGAAAAATTTTTCACAACGCTAAAGCGCCTTGGCGCCCATATTGTTGGCACCCAGCCTTTGGGAGATCATCAAATATTAACCCCTGCGCTTCTCAAGCGCTTGCAAAATCAGGCGCAGGCGCTTGATGCGCAACTTGTCACTACCGAAAAGGACGCGGTGCGCCTGCCGCAGGCTTTCAAACGCGATATTCTAACGGTACCCGTACGGCTAGAAATCTCTGAGCTCGACGCTTTGCAGGGCTATCTTTTAAACGCCCTCAACCGCGCTTAAGCGTCAATCATATTCGCCCAGACTCGGCGAGGGGCGCGTTAAATTCAGCGATGCCTCAGAAAACTGAAAGGGTGAGCGCACGCTGGGGATACCATCAAGATTAAGCTGCATTTTCCGCGCGATCACCTGAGGATCCGCAAAAACTTGTGCCATATCATTAATCGGACCTGCAGGCACACCCGCCGCTTCACAAGCGCTTAACAGCGCATCTTTGGAAAACGTTTTTGTCTTTTGCATAAGCTGCGAGACCATTTTATCGCGATTTGTAATCCGGTCTGAATTTTTCAAAAACTCTGGCGCCTCAGCCATGTCAGCGAGGCCCAAAAGGCCACATAGCCGCTGATATTGGCCATCGTTACCCGTGGCGATGATGATATGCCCATCGGCGCAGTCAAACACCTGATAAGGCGTGAGGTTCGGGTGATAATTGCCCGTTCTTTCCGGCGCAGTGCCCGTTGATAAATAATTCAAGGCCTGATTGGCCATTACAGAAACCGCCGTATCCAAAAGCGACATGTCGATATGCTGCCCCCGGCCCGTGCTAGCGCGCATATGGATCGCCGAGAGGATCGCCGTGGTGGCGTAAACGCCCGTGAAAATATCGGTGATCGCTACACCCGCGCGCTGCGGTGCGCCATCGGGCTCACCCGTGATCGACATAAAGCCGGACATCCCCTGAATGATGTAATCATACCCCGCGCGATGCGCATAGGGACCGGTTTGCCCGAACCCAGTGATCGAACAATAGATCAACTGCGGATTCTCTTTGGCAAGACTGGCATAATCCAGCCCGTATTTTGCCAATCCGCCGACTTTAAAATTTTCGATCAGGATATCGGCATCCCGAACCAGGCGGCGCAACTCTTCTTGCCCCTCTGGCGTTCGAAAATCAATCACAACGCTTCTTTTTCCACGGTTGCAAGAATGGAAATACGCGGCGGTCTCTTCATCTTCACGCTGAATAAACGGCGGACCCCATTGCCGCGTATCATCCCCGCTTGGGGCTTCTACCTTGATCACTTCCGCGCCAAGATCGGCGAGGGTTTGCCCGGCCCAAGGACCAGCCAAAATCCGCGCAAGCTCAACCACCTTTAATCCGTCAAGCGGCGTAGCCATTCCAGCTAAAGCTTTTCGTCAAGGATTTTAGCAAACTCTTCATAATCCATGTTCTTATAAGGCTGTCCATCGATTAGGAAAGACGGCGTCGATTGGATGCCGTCGCGCTGCGCGTTTTCCTTGTACCACCCCACCAATGCCCGAAGTTTTTCGCCATCTTGCAAACAGCTGTCTAACGCCGCATCCTGCATACCCGATAAGCGTCCAATTTTTCGCAAGGCTTCCACGATCGCCAGATCATCTCCGGCCCGCGCCCATGTGCTTTGGCTGTTCAGGATCAAATCTGTCATACCGAAAAACCGATCTGGACCACTGCAGCGCGCGATCATTGACGCCCACATGCCGTATTTATCGAAATAAACCTCACGGAAAATAAATTTAACCTTGCCCGTATCGATATAATTTTTGCGCAATAACTTATACACATCAGAATGGAAACGGGCACAATGCGGGCAGGTGAATGAAGCATATTCGATCACAGTGATCGGGGCATCTTCGGCGCCTTGTACCATATCGATAATCTCAGCTGCACCCGCATCGGCATCGCTGCTTTGCGCGTTTGCGGCGAAGGGTAAGGCAAACTCTTGATCCAAAGCAGCCGTTTGGGGGGATTGATTCAGCCAAACCCCCAGTCCGACCGCGAGGCCAAACACCACAAACATATAAGCAAATTTGCGCATTTTTTATCCTTATTTTTCGATTTATTTCTCTTCTTGAGACTGTGTTAGAACATTCTGCCCCAACTGTTCAAGAGCGCGACGCAGCTTTGCATCACGCACCGGCTCTGCAAGGGTTTGCGCCTGTGCCTCTGCGGCTTTGTGCGCGCGCTTTGGCGCTGGCTTGGATTGCGGGGCAAAGACGGCTTGCGCCTCGGCAAATCCATGCGCGGAGGTTTGCGTAATTCGAATGCGCCGAATTGCGTTATAACCATAGATGGCGTTGACGCGCCGGCGTAAGCTTTCCTTTTGCATTTCGATCATCGGGGCATGCGCGCCCATTGTCAGTATCGTCAACGTGCCCCCGAACCCTTGTTTGGCATAACTGACCTCGGTCGGGTAGGTCACATCGGCCAGATCTTCACCAACGATCTCACGCCAATGGGTCAGCACGCGGGGCTGGGCAAACCCACGGCTTTCGCCCAGTTTTCGAATGTGGGATTGCAACAAGGCAGAGGTCTGCTTAAACCCCTGCATAGCGCGTTTCTTGCCCGATTTCTTTTCGCTTACCGACATGAGCCCTAGCATAAGGCCTTCGAATGATCTTGCCAGCCCCTATACAAAAAAGTGAAGTAGATCATGCCACCTAGCGCCAAAGCAAGCGATCTTCTGTCTTGGTATGACGCTCATGCACGCGAAATGCCCTGGCGCGTAGCCCCGCAAGATCGCAAAAACGGGCAGATACCTGATCCCTATCGCATTTGGCTTTCAGAAATCATGCTGCAACAAACCACCGTTGCCGCCGTCAAAAAATATTTTCTGCGTTTCACCCAGCTTTGGCCCACGATTGGCGATCTTGCAGCAGCGCAAGACGCAGCCGTTATGGCGGAATGGGCCGGCCTTGGATATTACGCGCGGGCGCGCAATCTTTTGAAATGCGCGCGCGTCATCGCTACAGAATATGCAGGCAGGTTTCCAAACGATCAGGCCGCTTTGCGCGCGCTGCCCGGAATCGGCCCCTACACGGCAGCTGCGATTGGAGCGATTGCCTTTGATCGGCCCGAGACCGTGGTGGATGGCAACGTAGAGCGGGTGATGGCGCGCTTGTTTGATATCCATACCCCGCTGCCAACGGCCAAACCAGAACTTACAGAAAAAGCCGACCATCTGACCCCGCGTGAAAGGCCCGGCGATTACGCCCAAGCCGTGATGGATTTAGGGGCAACGATTTGCACCCCCAAAAAACCAGCCTGCGGATTGTGCCCGTGGCGAGGCCCTTGCCGCGCCTTTCTGGCTGGCACGATGGCACAATTGCCGAAAAAAATTCCTAAAAAGCCCAAGCCAACGCGCTTTGGCATTGCCTATGTGGCCTGCCGTGAAGATGGCGCCTATCTTCTTGAGCGGCGCCCCGAGCGCGGCTTGCTAGGAGGGATGCTGGGTTGGCCCGGCAGCGATTGGAACGACGCCCCTGTTCCAGCACCTCCAATCACTGCCAATTGGCAGAAGATGCCTGGTGAAGTGCGCCACACATTCACCCATTTTCATCTTCATCTCACCGTTCGCAAAGCTGATATATTGATGCATACGACGCCGGGGCGCGGCGAATTTTTAAGCCGCGCGCAATTTCGCCCCACGGATCTTCCAACGGTGATGCGAAAAGTGTTTGATCTGGCCATTAAATAGCCACAAAGGCGGCTCAGATTGCCGCTGAGGTTATCGCTGGAACATCGGGCAAGTAGTTATACATGGCATCTGCGTTTAAATCTGCCCTGCCCTTTTGGATTGGTGTATCCATGGGGCCAATCATCATAGCTGCGGCGCTGCTTGGCGGCTTCTGGGTTTTGAGCATTCCCTTCGTCATTTGGTATGTTTTTCCAACGCTAGACGCGGTGCTTGGCAAAGAACAAACAAACCCCGCACCATCTGAAAAAAGCGTGCAGTTGAAATGGCATCGGCTTAACCTCCTACTCTGGCCAATTTTGCAATTTTTTATTTTATTCGGGCTGATCGCTTTTCACAAAGGGCTTGACCTAAATGGCTGGGAATTAATCGGGTTATTTTTTTCCCTTGGCGTGATGACGGGCACGATTGGCATCAATTATGCGCATGAGCTTATGCACCAACCCCGCCGAGGCGACCGTTGGCTCGCCGATATACTGATGGCGATGGTGCTCTATTCGCATTTTCGCAGCGAGCATCTTTTGGTGCATCACCGCTATGTAGGCACCCCCCGCGATGCTGTTACGGCGCGTTATAATGAAAACGTGCATCGCTTTTTCATCCGGGTTTTAAAAGCAAGCTATCTCTCCGCATTTCGCGCAGAAGCGCAGCGCCTCACCCGGCAGGGGTTGGCATGGTATGATCTCAAAAACCCCTTTTGGATCTACTGGCTACTGCAGTTGCTTATGCTTGGATTTGCATATGGTTTGGTGGGTTTTTGGGGTGTCCTTCTATTTGCTTTTCAGGCCTTTATTGCGGTTTTTCATCTCGAGCTTATAAATTACCTGGAACATTATGGCCTAACGCGAAAATATTTGGGAAACGGCAAATATGAAGCTGTTCAACCGCATCATTCTTGGAATGCAGAGCACCGTGCGACCAATTGGCTTCTGATCAACCTTCAGCGCCATTCTGACCACCATTACAAACCTGCCCGTGCCTATCCTTTGCTGCACACCTATCCAAAGCAACTTGCCCCACAGCTTCCCTACAGCTATCCGATCATGGGGGTAATTGCAGTATATCCCAGACTTTGGCGTAAATTCATGAATCCGAAAGTGAAGGCATGGCGGGCCATGCATTATCCAGAAATAAGCAATTGGCAGCCCTATAACAAAGGCACAAACCCGCCACCAAATTAAAAAATCCCCGCTTCAAAAAGCGGGGAAGTGGTGGCTTTTCAGGCCACAGGCAAATACGTTTATCTCTTAGGGCTCAATTATATGCGCGGTGCAGCGTTAATTGGGCCGATTGCCCATTTCATCTCGAATTTGTTGGCGCAACAAATCGATGGGCACCTTCTTACCTTCGCGCTTGAAACACCAATAGGTCCAGCCGTTGCAGCTGGGCGCGCCTTCCAGCGCAGCGCCCACTTGATGGATCGAACCTTTGATATCGGCGGTCGCCAACGTGCCATCAGCACGCACTTTCACTTTATGCCGCCCGTTCAAACTGTGAAGCTCTTCACCCGGGCGCAGCATGCCACGCTCAACAAGCTGCCCAAAGGGCACCCGCGGTTCGGCGCGTTTTGCGGTTGTGACCTGAAGCGCCTCGCTGTCAAATTTACGTACCATCGCGATCCGTTTTTCTGCGACTTTGCGATAGGCCGCCTCTTGCTCGATGCCAATAAAATTACGACCCAGCATTTTCGCAACGGCACCGGTTGTGCCGGTGCCAAAAAACGGGTCTAAAATAACATCACCTGGTTGGCTGGCCCCCACCAAAATGCGGTGCAGCAAGCTTTCCGGCTTTTGGGTCGGGTGGGCTTTATCGCCCTGATCATTCTTCAACCTCTCATGACCATTACATATTGGCAGCAACCAATCGCTGCGCATTTGAATGCCTTCATTCAATGCTTTCAGCGCGTCATAGTTAAATGTGTATTTCGAGTTTTCCGATTTTGATGCCCAAATCATTGTTTCATGCGCATTGGTAAACCGTTTGCCCCGAAAATTTGGCATGGGGTTGGCTTTGCGCCACACCACATCGTTCAAAATCCAATAGCTATGGTTCTGCAGCGCGGCGCCCACTCTAAAAATATTATGATACGAACCAATCACCCATATGGCGCCATCGGGCTTTAACAGGCGACGGGCCGCCTTCAGCCAAGCATTTGTGAACGCGTCATAGGCCGCGAAAGAGGAGAATTGATCCCAATCATCATCGACCGCATCAACGCGGCTGTTATCAGGGCGATGCAAATCACCTTTTAACTGCAAATTATAGGGAGGGTCTGCAAAAATCAAATCAACCGACTCTGCCGGCAGGCTGTTCATCACCTCGATGCAATCGCCTGCCAAAATACTATTCACCGGCAACCCAACGGCTGCCTTCTTTGTTACTGTCTTCATTTTTCTGCCTCTTGAACCGGCGCATGTTTGCGCTCTTTTCTTGGCACTAAAATGAATCAAAGCTGATTCGCCGTCAATTTCTTTTTTGAATCAAGGGGTTATTTATTTTTTGAATACAAGATGTTGTGTATAGGTTTGAAAGAAACCCTATGATGTGGGGTCACACCAAGGCGCAGAAGGGCCGATTTATGCTCTGCTGAGGGATAGCCTGCATTTTTTTCCCAGCCATAACCGGGAAATGAGGCAGCCAAATCGCTCATCAAACGGTCGCGCACCGTCTTGGCAATGATCGAAGCGGCTGCGATGGATAAGGATTTTGCATCCCCCTTGATAATCGTACGATACGGCATCGGCAAATGGGCAGGTGCTTTATTGCCATCAATTAAGAGAAAATCGGCAGCTGTAGAAAGCCCTGCAACCGCCGTTCTCATCGCCAAGAGGCTTGCATTCAGGATATTGATATCATCAATCACCGACTCGGAAATATGCGCATAAGAGACAATTGAGGTTGCTTGGATTTGCTCAAATAGGCTTTCGCGGCGTTTTGCACTTAGCTTTTTTGAATCGTTCAACCCGTCGGGAATGGCCTTTGGGTTCAGAATAACCGCAGCCGCGGTAACAGGGCCTGCCAAAGGGCCGCGCCCCACCTCATCAACGCCCGCAACTTGCTGAAAGCCAGCCTGCCAAGCTTCAGTTTCATTGAAAAGATCCGGGCAATTCATAAACGCGTGAAACCCGATTTCATAATCTTTGGCAAGCCCGTATTGGCGCGAACCCTATTCCAAACGCTTTTGGCACCGCAACATATGGCGCGAATCAAAGCCTTATCTCATTTTTTCAAACTTAACCCACCAGCTTGGCCCAAATTTTGCTGAAGATGTTGAGAAAGATATATTCACTCCGCAGGTTTTAAGCCCGCTCACATCGACAGAAGGAACAAAAGCGTGCTGCAGAAACCTTTACCAACACCCACCGCTTCAAAATATTTGCCAAATCACATCTCTGATGTTATCCACAGCTTAATCGAGCAAAAAAGATAACAATGTCAGCGTGTTACCAAGGAGCATTTTAAATGCATCTGCTTTGCCCGAAATGTGGATCAGGTTACAGGATCCCTAAAGACAAAATTCCCAGCAAAAACCGCGTCGTGATGTGCAGCAGCTGCAATCACATGTGGAAGCAAAATTTTGTGCCCGCACGCAGAAATTACGCAATCAAAAATCAAGCTGCGCAACACGCGCCCGTGCCCGCGCGCGAGCCCGCAACGCGGCGCGCCTACACCGCAGATGTGCTATCTGTGCTGCGCGAGGAGGCAGAAATAGAAACCAAGCTGCGCCATTAAACCACAAGATATGGTAGGAATTACCCGTTTTCTCGCATATTTACTACAAATAGAGAAATCTTTGAGCCATGCGTTCAAAACACTAAGAAACGGCCGCCTAAAAAACTTATGCCAATAATTTTTATATAAAAATTACAATGTTTTTCATGATCTTACAGGGCGACATGCATCAGGCACCATAGCTTCGCCATTTGAAATATTGTTTCAAGATCCGCGATGGAAAATCTCCCAAAATCCCATCCGAAAGTATCAATTTTTTAAAAAATATCCCCCAATGGACCGGTAAATTATCCCAACTGGCTACTGAACTCCATCCGTAAATATCATAACTTTTCAGGTGAGGCGCTAACTTCGCATCTTGTCGTTAGAATAAGAGCAAGCGAGCACGTAAAGGTAGGTTTTGTAGAGGTCAACGATGTCATTCGTGGATAATTTGTCCCGCAATATTGTGGGGTCTTCAGACGCCATGATGGCGCTTCGAAAATCGGTGATGGATGTTGCCGAGCATAATATCCCCGTATTAATCCTTGGTCCCAGCGGATCTGGCAAAGAAGTCGTTGCACAATCCTTAGCAGATTTATCAGGTAGATCTGGCAAGTTGATTTCAGTGAATTGCGCCTCTATTCCCAAATCTCTGCTTGAAGCTGAGCTTTTTGGCTATGAAAAAGGAGCATTTACAGGTGCAAGCAAAACCCACAAGGGCAAGTTTGAACAAGCACATAACGGCACCCTGTTTTTAGATGAAATTGGCGATATGCCACTTGATTTACAATCGAAATTGTTGCGGGCTTTGGAAACTAAATGTTTCTCGCCGGTCGGCTCGTCGCGCGAAATCGAAGTAGACTTCCGGTTGATCTGCGCCACGCACAAAAATCTATATAAGCAAGTTGTCCTTAAGAATTTTCGCTCAGACCTGTTTTTCAGGATCAGCGCCTTTCCGATCCGTGTGCCTGCACTGAAAGATCGCTCGGGCGATATTGAAAACCTCGTCTATCATTTGGCGCAGCAACTGACCCTGTCAGGTCAGTCAAATATGAAATTTGAAATTGAAGGTGATGCGCTTTGGTTGCTGAAAACCTTCTCTTGGCCCGGAAATGTGCGCCAGTTGCGCAACGTTATCGAATGTTTGATTATTCGTTCGGGTGGTCAGGCGATCAACGCAATCCAAGTGCAACAGGCTTTACGTGAACAAAACGAACAAGGCTTAAATGACCAAGGATCACCGGCGCAGCAAGCCTTGAACGCTGAAGAGTCCAACAGATCACCGCTGGATTCGGTAACCGATTACCGCAGCTTTTTTGTGTCAAATGGCAAGTTGATGATTGCAGAGCATTTAAAAACTGTAGAGCGCAAAGTGGTCGCCGCGGCCTTAGTGGCGGCCGAGAATGATGTAGAACTGGCCGCAAAGATGTTACATCTCTCCGTGTCCGAACTGTTCGACAAAAAGCAAACACTCGATCTGTAAACACTGCTCCAAGGCTCGTCTGCCAGCGTAGCTGGAACGTTGAACCGCACGGCGCGCTCAGCATGACACCGGCCCTTAACGAGCAGCTTAAACTTATGCAAAGAATTTCATGTAAGAGGCAGAAGGGTTATTGAACAATGGCCCAAAATGATTACATCCCCCCAACAACATGTCATCTGACCAAAGGACCCCCCAATGGCGAGCACCACGCGCGAATTTGAAGCCGATACCGGAAAAATACTGAACATCGTTATCAACTCACTTTATTCAAACAAAGAAATCTTTTTGAGAGAGCTCCTCTCCAACGCGTCAGACGCCCTTCACAAGCGGCAATATCTGGGTCAGACGGATAGCAAATTGCTCAGCGCCGACGCGGCCGAGATTTCAATTACATTGAATAAAAAGCGCAAAACCATCGCGATCAGCGATAGCGGCATAGGCTTGGACCAGGAAGATTTGATCGAAGCTCTGGGCACAATCGCCCGATCTGGCACCAAAGCCTTTATCGAACAAATCGAAGAAGCCGCGGAAAAAGACAAGGATGCAATAAGCCTAATCGGTCAATTCGGCGTTGGCTTTTACGCCTCATTCATGGTGGCCGATAAAGTGGAAGTGCACACATTAAAAGCAGGTCAGGATCAAGGATATTCTTGGCAAAGCGATGGCCAATCCGGCTATGAAATCAACGCAAGCAGCGCGCGCGACACCGTTGGTACCACGGTTGTTTTGCATCTTAAAAAAGAGGCGAAAGAGTTTTTGGAAGACATCCGGATCCAAACCCTCGTAAAGAAATATTCAGATCATATCGCCTATCCAATCCAATTGATGAAAGACGATCAAACCTCTGAAGTGTTAAACTCTGTGGAAGCGCTTTGGACAAAACCTGCAAAAGACATCACGCAAGAGCAGTATAATAATTTTTATCAGAGCCATAGCGGACAATATGACACGCCGTTTTTGACCCTGCATAACAAAGCCGAAGGCGCTGTAGAATTTACCAACCTGCTATTTTTACCAAGCCAAAAGCCTTTTGATCTTTTTGATCCAGAACGCAAAACAAAAGTTCAGCTTTATGTAAACCGCGTGTTCATAACGGACGAATTGAAGGATCTTATTCCAGAATGGCTGCGCTTTGTGCGCGGCATCATTGATACGGCCAGCCTGGACCTGAATGTCAGTCGGGAAATGCTACAACATAATGCAACGCTGCTTAAAATTCGCAAAGCCGTGACCAAGCGCGTGCTGTCCGAATTGGCGAAAAAGGTTAAAAAAGACGCGCAAGCCTATGAAGCGTTTTGGGCAAATTTTGGCCGCGTTTTGAAGGAAGGCATTTATGAAGATGCGGATAATCGCGACCGCATTTTAAAAATCTGCCGGTTTTATTCTTTGAAGCAAGATAAGATGATTTCGCTTGAAGATTATATCGATGCGATGCCTCAAACGCAGGACGATATCTATTACCTAGCCTCCGACTCTGTTGAAGCCGCAAAGCGCAGCCCGCATATCGAAGGCTTTGCGGAAAGAGACATTGACGTTTTACTGATGACAGACCCGATTGATGAGTTCTGGATTTCAACAAGTCCGAAATATTCAGAAAAATCTTTAATCTCTATTGCACGCGAAAACGTCGACCTATCCAAATTCGCCAAAGAGGGTGAAGCGGATGAAGCCGATGACCAAAATTCGGATATGTCCGATGTTATCGTAAAGCTGAAAGCCGCATTGGGTGAAAAAGTATCGGATATTCGGGTGTCCAGCACCCTGACCTCAAGCCCGGTGCGCTTGGTCGCCGCAGATGGAGGCCTTGATTTCAACCTCGAGCGTATCATGAAAGCGCAAAATCCGGATTACACGGGCAGCGCCAAAGTGTTAGAACTGAACGCAACGCATCCGATAATGCAAAAACTAAAAGCACAGCCCGAAGAAACCGATCAGGGCCTTGATGCGCTGGCTCTAGTGTTGTTTCAACAAGCGCGTATTTTAGATGGTGAAATGCCCGAAGATCCCACATTGTTTATTCAAAATGTAAACCAGTTAATCGCTTCAGGAATATAAAGCGCAAAGGCCCATGTTGTTATTTGCCTGCCCGCTCAAGGGCAGGCTCACCTGCTTGTCTGTAGAGAAAAAACCCCAAGGCCCCTACCACCAAAACACCGCCAAGCAAGGTCAGCGAATTCGGCGTTTCTTTGATACCAAGCCAAACCCATAAAGGGCCCAAAACCGTTTCTAACAGCATAATCATGCTCACATTGGCAGCGGATGTCAGCCGCGATGCCTTTGACAGCAAGAAAAAAGAAACGGGTAAAATAATCAATCCCGTGACCGAGATATAAATGAGGCTCGCGCCTCTCACCTGCCAAGCCGCAGGCCAAAGATAAAAGGCGGTGCACCCGGCGATCAGCGCGCCGAGCCCGATCGCCAATTCAAACGGCACAGTTTTATTTTTCCGAATAATTACAAAGTTAAAGGCCAGACTAATGGCAACCGCAAGCCCACAACACGCCCCCAACAGCGTTTCAAAATCAATATTCATGCCCCTTTCGATATCGCCAGCAACCGACATGAGGATTCCAGAAAACACCAAGACTATGGTTGCCCAAACGCGGCGATCCGCCAGTTCCCCCAATAGAAAATAACCCAGCAAAGCCGCAATAACGGGCACAGTAGCAACGGCCAACAACACCACAGCCACGGGCGCAAGCGCGATTCCAAAGGCAAAGAATGAGGCATTTCCAATCTGGCAAATGACCAAAGACCAAAACCCAAAAGACGAAACGCGCGCGCGGTTCCCTTTTTCTTCCTTGAAGCGCGCGATCAACCCGATCGATAAAAACACCAATCCAGCCAAACATGCGCGCCACGCCAACATAGCTCCGCCATCCAATCCGGACAGGCGCATTAAAAGCGTATCGGGCGTTAATAACAAAGCCCCTGCCAGCGCCAGCATGAGCCCATTGCCTAAATTATTCATTCACCTGCCCTATTCTCAATGATCAACCAACCCTAAAACGGTTTATTGCTATCGTTTTGATTTGTAAGAAATCTCTGGGTTAATATGTAGAAAGCAGCCCGTCCTTGATCAGCGTTGTGCAAGTGCCCTTGTGATTTTGGCATTGCAAAACATCCGCCCGCAACCGTAGCGGCAAACAACCGGCAAAGGTAAAACCCTCATAAAACGCCCGGATTAATCATCACTTTCGAGAAAGGCGTTATAATCAATGCCAGGGCCTGAAAAGCTTTGGAACTCATCTCCACTTGGATAAGGGGTTACAAAGGGCTTGATCACATCTGAAAAGCGATTGTCGATGCGGTTTGATAAAACATCGGCAAGATCTTCAAGATCGCCCCAAAACCCGATCAAAGCATGTTCACCATCGCCGATATCATGCGCTGACAGGCGCACCGTTTCGGGCAAAGGGTAATCGCGAAGATATATCGCAATGGCCTTATAAAGCGCATCATGTGAGCCCGCTTTTGGCTTGAATTTGATGCAGTTCATCATCTGCGCCATTCGAAATTCTCCCGAAATTTTTTGGTCAATACCGATCAGTCACTTCGCTGTTTCCTCTCAGAGAAAAAACCATAGTTAAAAATATAAAAATTTCAAAGTAAAAGTTTCTAGCAGAACTGCCATCAAAAGCTCTGTAATACACCACTTAAAATTCAACGCGGGTCGTTAGGCTCAGAAACGATGTAAGCGCTACACACAAATGCACGTTACATTTCCTCATAATCTGTCACCCTGCTGGTTCGAAATGGCTGGAATGCTGGCACCAAGATTAACCTTCAGATGCGTGGTGGGTACGCGCCCTGCCTGCCAAATGTGTCAGACATCCACAACCGCTACCACGCTCGATTTAAACTTTGGCAGCGTTTGTAAAAGCTGATCACCAAGGCGGGTTGGTATCCCATTTTATCGCCAAATCCGTAAAGCTTTTAACTGAAAGAGGATCTAATGGAATGCCCTGCTCAATGCGCCCGGCCGCCCGCGCCCATTCGCGATCACCTGGCGCCATAACGCTCGCCCCCTTTCGCGCCTTTGACCCGCGCAAAAGCTTTAAATACCGCAGCATTCCAGCGCGGACCACCTCTCCTATTGCGAAGGCACTGGGATCTATAACAATCACAAAAGCGCCCATTCCCCTTGGCGTTGTGAAATCAGGGCCCGCCATAGGGGCAATATCGGGGCTCAACTTCATGCCCGTCAAAACCGCTGAAAAGATTTCGGCCAAACCACCCAGCGCAGCCCCTTTAAAACCAAAATCAGCCCCCCCTATCGGAGCCAGCATTTCGGCAATATTCGGATCCAAAGTATCCATGCCTTGCGGATCAGATGCCACGCCCTGCGGTAAATCCTGTTGCAACGATTGGTGTAATTGAACCCGGTTATAGGGAACAGAGCTGGTCGCCATATCCAACAGCCATGGGTTTGGTTCTGCCGTCGGCACTGCCACTGAAATCGGGTTGGTGCCATGAAAGCGCTCAGCGCCATCAAATAAGCGCACGAAACTATCGGAATTTCCAAAGACAATCCCGATCATATTTTTATCCGCTGCTGCCTTAGAAAAAGCACCGGCTGGACCGAAATGCGAAGTGTTTTGAATGCCGATCGCTGCAATCCCAGCTGTCTGCGCAAGATCCACAGCATGATCAATCGCGGCAAATGTGGCCACCGCCCCATGCGCATTATCAGCATTCAGCAGCGCCGTACCACTGCGCGTTTGATCCAACGCGATCTTGGGCGCTATGTTCAATCGGCCACCTTGAAAGGCCTGCGCATAATGCCCCAGCAAACGCACCCCGTGGCTGTCAATACCATGGACCGAGCCATGCATCATTGCGCGCGTTGCCGCCAGCGCGCTGGGCTGATCTGCCCCAGCTTTTTCTAAAATAAAATGGCAAAACGCGCTCAGGCGGGCGCAGTCAGCAAGACGCGTTTCATTGGTCAGCATAATAAGTTCCCTATTCAAAACGATGGCCGGTGTGAACCCTATCCACCCGGGGCTATGCCCAGTCTAATCTATTGACCAGATAAAATCTAACAAGCCCTAACTTTACACCGCTTGAGCAAAACCGCGCGTTCCAAAAGCTTGTCTAAAAAGATGCTCGATATGTTGTGTGGCGACCAAAGAACAAAATAATCGTCAGCGCTTACACTATATCGGATAGAAGAGGATCCGCTGAGCTTTGTTTTATATCAATCTAACCCAAGATAAGCGGCCAAGGCTTTCGGAGGGCTTGCCATCACTTGCGTCGTTGGTTGGGGCGGGCTGAGCACTTGATCGCTTAGCAGCAATGTCTCATCAGCAATCCGCAGCGCGTCATTGGGATCATGTGTCACCATCAACACCGTAGCCTGCCGCTCTTGCGCCAGCGTTTGCAGCAAATCCAGCATCTCATTTTTCAAAGCAGGCCCCAATGCGGTGAAGGGCTCATCCAATAAAAGGATTGGTTTATCTTGTAACAGCACCCGCGCCAGCGCCACGCGGCTTTGCTGCCCCCCTGATAATTCACCGGGCTTAGAGGCTTCAAAACCACCCAATCCCACGCGTGACAGCGCCGCCTTCACCTGCTCTTGACGGATCGATGACAGATATCTGCGCTGGGTCAGCGCCAAAGCCACGTTCCGTTTTGCGCTAAGATGCGGAAATAAATTATTGTCTTGAAACAGCATCGCCATAGGCCGCTGCGCCGGGCGCAGCCCAGTGATATTCTGCCCGTTCCACAGCACGGCGCCAGAAGACACCGGCAAAAACCCCGCAAGCGCGGCCAAAAAAGTAGATTTTCCAGCGCCTGATGGGCCCATAATGGCATAAATTTTCGCATCCAAACCGCACAATGAAGCGGTCAGTTGGAAACTGCCTTGACGAATTTTTAAGTTTTGCAAATCAAGCATTACGACGCCCTAAAAAATCAAAGACCCAGAAAAATCCAAAACTTAATATCAAAAGAAGGCTGGCGCAGCCCGCGGCTTGCTCCATACGGTACGACCCCATCAATTGATACAGCTTCAACGGCAAGGTCGCGCGCTCGGCATCGCCAAACAGCGCGATAACGCCCAGATCGCCCATCGAAAGCGCCGCGGTCAATCCCGCGGCGAAACCGAATGGGCGGCGTAATCTAGGCCAAACCACCCAGCGCCACCACCCCAACCTAGACAATCCCAAAGAAGCCGATAACCAGCGGAAATTGGCGTCTACCTGGCTCATTTCCGGGCGTAAAATACGCACTGCAAAGGGCAATGACATCAGAGCATTCACACATAGCGTTACCCAAAGACTTATCTCAAACGGGTTCACATAAGGCCTGGCAATCAAAAACAAACCGGTTCCCAGGACAAGCGGCGATACCGTAATTCCCAACGTTGCGATGGCTTCTCCACCGCGGCTCAGCAAACTGAGCGACAGTAACATGCACAGCGCTGTGGCCCCCAAAGCAATCAAAACCGAGCGCAGCGCCGCCATCCAAACCGCAGCCGGCAAGCTGGTTACACTGCCAAGCCCATTGCCCAAGACCAATAGCAAAGGCAGGCCTAAAAATAGCAGGGCCGCGCCAATCACCACCCCATCTAGATATTTTTGCAAGGTAGAGTGGCGGCCCAGCGCAATTGGACGATCAAGCCCAATGCCCAGCTGATGCCCCCAGGCAAAGCCCAGCGCGAAAACGGCAGCCAATGCAGACACCCCCAATTGCACCAGCCCCAACAGAGCGGCTTTTGCGAAATCAAAGTCAAATCGAAAAGCTTGATAAATCGCCAATTCCAGCGTCGTTGATTTGGGCCCCCCTCCTAAAGCCAGCGCCACAGTAAAACTTGATAAACAAATCACAAAGATGACCACCACAGCCGAGGGCAAAACCGTCATCAGCATCGGAAACTCAATCAAACGAAACCGCGCAAAACCGCGAAGATCCAAGCTCTGCCCCAGCCGCAACCGCTCTTGTGGGATTGTTGCCCAGCCCAATAAAATCATCCGTGTGGCAAGGGGCAAATTAAAAAACACATGCGCCAACAGCACGCCCTGCAGCCCATAGATCGAAAAGCTGCCAAAGCCCAAGCTGCGCAACCCCGTATTGAGCCAACCATTTTGACCGAAAACCGCAATCAAACCAAGAATGGCGACAATAACGGGCAAAATAAAAGGCGCGCCCATCAGCCTAATCACCGCAGCGCGGCCCCAAAACTGCGCGCGCGCAAGCGCGCGCGCCAGCGGGACCGCTGATAAAGTGGACAAGAGCGCCGAAAGCGCAGCCTGTAAAATGGTAAAGCGCAAAGCTGACCAATCTGCAGGCCCCAAGCCGGTAGGCCCATCCGCCTGACCCCAAACCGCCAAAAGCGGTAGAAGTACAAAGCTACAAATCAGCGCTGAGGTGCTTATTTGGACAATGCGCGGCGCCATTCCTCAATCGTCTCTTTGCGCAGGTTTGCGGCTTCTTCTTCAGAATAGAACAACACTTTTTCAGGCAAAGGCAAGTCTTGGAACGCTTGCGGCCATTGCGATTTTGGCAGGGCTGCAGGCAAAGACCAATTACCCTCTGGAATTATGTTTTGGAATTGATCTGTCATGATGAAAGCCAAAAACGCATCCGCCAAATCGGGCACATCTGTCGATGCTATTTTCGCCGCCAACTCGACCATGAAATAATGCCCTTCGGGAAAAATCGCTGCCTTTTTGGTAAGATCGTTTTCCGCCACAATATGATAGGCCGGTGAGGTCGTGTAAGAGAGCACCATATCGGCTTCGCCATCTGAAAACAGCCCATATGATTCTGACCAGCCTTTGGTGACGGTTAGAATTTTCGGCGCAAGCTTTTGCCAAACTGCTTCTGCTTGCTCACCATAGACCGCCTTCACCCAGAGCACCAAGGCCAAGCCCGAGATTGAGCTGCGCGGATCTTGGATCACCAAGCTCAAGTCTGCGCCGGAATTCACCAACGCATCAAAAGACGCGGGCGGGTTGGCCACTTTTTCAGTATTGTAGATAAACGCAGTATGGCCATAGTTGAACGGCAGGAATATTTCATCGCTCCACTCTATCGGCAATGTAAGCTGCGCATTGTCTTGGCCATGGGCCGCGAACAAACCCGTTTCGCGCGCTTTTTTTGTAATATCTGTGTTCAGACCGATCACGGCATCTGCCTCGGTGCGCTCACCCTCCAGAATGATCCGCGACATGACATCACCCGTTTTAAACTGCAAGTCACAGCTGCAGCTTTCCTCAAAAGCGGCCTCAATCGCGGGCCCTGGCCCCCATTCTGACGCAAAATAATCTGGTGCATAAATTGTAAGTATCGGAGTCTGTGCCAACGTCATGCTGGCAGTGAACAGACCCGCTGCGAATGTGAAGTATTTCATGTTCTCTCCATATTTGCGACGGGCGGAGAGCGTGTAGCATGAAGCTGACCTTTCCTCCGCCGGTCTTAACCGGTTCAGGTTCGACGGGTTCGCAAAATGCGTCTCAGCCAAAAAGGCGCCCCGAGGTGAAATCGTGAATAAAGTTTTCACAACACGGTGGCAACCCCTAAAGATTTCAAACCGTTGTAACAGCGCATCCGCGAGCCTGCAGGCTTAAACCGCTTGTGCTGCTATCAAGGCCTTAAACGCCAAAAGATAAATATAGGGCATTTTACAGTCAGCTTAGGATCCGATAAAGCATCTACTCAAGTCGGGTCACGCTATGATATCATTTATAAAACGCATCGGTAATCTTCAAAATCTTGCCCTTTTTACTACGCTGTGCATCGCTGTTGTGATCGCGGCCACGACCCTAACACCCGGAGCGGGCAAACTTGCCCCTCAGGGTGCCGATAAGCTACTTCACACCGCAGGCTTTGCCTTGCTGGTAATGCCTATGCTGATGGTGCGGCTGAAAACCGGCCTCGTGATCGCACCCCTCGCGCTGCTTTTTGGCGGCGCTATCGAACTCATCCAACCCTATGTAAACCGGTTTGGCGATTTCTCTGATTTTTGGGCGGATTTTGTGGGTGTTCTAATAGGTGTGACTTTGGCGATACTTCTAAACCCGTTCATCAAACAATATGCGGCGCGTAACAAAAGTGCGCCAGAGTCAAAGAAATAACTCTAAGAAACCTCTTCATATTTAACCTATGACGTTAAAACAGCATAAAACGTTTATCTTATAAAAAATGGTGACCCCGGCAGGATTCGAACCTGCAACCTGCCCCTTAGGAGGGGGCTGCTCTATCCAGTTGAGCCACGGGGCCATTCAGCCTATTTGTGACAGGAGGTAGCACAATCAATGCCAACCTGAAAGGCTTGCATCTGGGTTATCAGGCTGATGCATCGGCTTTATCCCATGCACCATCTTGAGGATCGTGACCCTTAACAATCCAATTCATCTTCTGATATAAGAAAGGCCTTACAGCTTCTGATGCGCTTTATGACGGGTCTTCGCTTAGCACGGGCAAGATCCCAAAGCCGTTGCGCCAAAACACCAGCGCCAACACCCCAGCTTCATGCGTTTGCAAAGCATGCGGTTGCTGCGCGGCGTGAAAAATAACATCTCCGGGATTTAAAAAACGCGGCGCCTGCCCAGCCCGCATAAACTCGGCCTCACCAGCAATCACCAAATAGCTTTCTTCGGCTGGGTGCTCGTGCCAGGGGTAATATAGATGGGGTGGCATATATACGGCCCACGCCCAAAGTTGGCCGCTTTGAAAGCCTCCTTCGGGACCAATGATTGTAAAGCACCCAAATCGATCTAAAAAATCTTGCCCGACCTTGGTATGTTTATAGGTTTCGCGCCAACGCGCTTGGGCTCCTGCTGCCACCACAGCCTCGCAAAGTGGCTGATATTGCGTGTCAAAAAATTCATTTTTTTCACGTGCCAATCCCTGTCCACATAGCAATGGTTTTGGTTCGATCTTCTGAGTCGTGACATCTTGGCAGAACGGCGCAAAAGCCGTCAGCTCTTGATGGTTTTCATAAACAGTCCGAAGCTCGGACAATAATAAATCAAACGGGCGTGCCATCACAAAAACCAATAAGCTTTTTCTTCCCCTCAAAACCCTACATTTTGGGATTGCTATGTCAAACTCAATTGACGCTGCGAGCCCATTTTACAGCTCGAGTATAAGCATTGTCTGATCCTTGTGACGTCCATTTGAATGCGCGTTATCAAAACAGCGGCAGTTTTGTCATTTGACGCCCAAAAGATACTATCTGGGTTTGTACCCCACCCAAGTCTTGATCCTTCCGGCGAATATCACGCCGCCTCAACGGTGCTTTGAGGCACTGTACTTTATGAAATTCTGCTTGCTGGGAGGCTCTATCGCGACAGGTATCGATCACTATTGTGATCTTATGCAGATACTTATTTAGGGGCTTTTATATGTCTCAGCGCAGGCTTGAACGTCCTTCAACCGCATTTACGCTCATCGTTTTGCCGCAGCTTGAATCGAGGGAAATGCCACATAAAAGTTACGAGGGATGACCTGCTTTACAGCGAGCTAAGAGCCCCGATATACTGCCTTTCTTCGGTAGGGTATCCGCCAAATGCCCAAAGTATTTTGAATATGGCTAGCAAATATTTGCCAGCCAGCCGGGGCTGGTCATCGACAATCGCGCCGCGTACACATGCCGCACCACATCACATCAGACCCTCAACATTAAAATTTGGAGACCCAGATGAGCCTATTTGACGAAGACCTTTTTCTAAAAGGCTTAGAGCAGCGAAAAGCCACTTTAGGAGCTGAGTATGTAGAGACGAACTTGGCCGCAGCCGATGAGCTCACGCGTCCATTCCAAGAAGCCATGACCGCCTGGTGTTGGGGCTTTGGTTGGGGCGATGATGTGATTGATGCAAAAACCCGCAGCATGATGAACCTATCCATGATTGCGGCATTGGGCAAAATGCATGAATGGGAACTGCATTGTAAAGGCGCTTTAAACAACGGCGTGACCCCCGAGGAAATTCGCGCAATCATTCATGTTGTGGGTATCTATTGTGGCGTGCCACAGGCTTTAGAATGTTTTCGTGCAGCCCGCAAAGTGCTCAACGAGCAGCCCCGCTAGGCCGCGTTCAGCGCCGGCAAGTAAATGAACCGCCATAGCGCAAAAAAGACCAGAGCAAAAAAGCATCCGCACCGAAAAGCCTATTAATGGAACGGCCTGGTTAAGCCTACTCAAAACATTTGCAGCAGCGGCGCCTTCTATCTTGCAAAAACAGGCATATTGCTTGATCCAGAGGGAAATTCTCGGCTACCCTTACCTGAACGCCCAAAAAGGAAATCGCGACGTGTCAAAAACTCCACCACGCTCATTGACGTTACGAGATGTTTCAGAAGCCTGCGGCGTTTCGGAAATGACCGTCAGCCGCGTTCTACGCGACAGCGGGGATGTGTCGCAAACCACCCGCGAAAAGGTACTCAAAGCCGCCCATGATTTGGGCTATGTGCCAAATAAAATCGCTGGCGCTTTGGCAAGCCAAAGGGTGAATCTGATCGCCGTTATCATTCCGTCTATGTCCAACATGGTCTTTCCCGAAGTTATGATGGGGATAAATGAAGTTCTGGAAAATACCGAGCTGCAAGCGGTTATTGGGATCACAAACTATCTGCCTGAAACCGAAGAAAGCGTGTTATACAAAATGCTGTCATGGCGCCCATCTGGCGTTATTATCGCGGGCTTAGAACATTCTGAACGGTCGCAAAAAATGCTGCAATCTTCAGGGATACCAATCGTTGAAATTATGGATATTGACGGCACTGCCACCGATTGCGCCGTTGGCATTTCGCATCGGCGCGCCGGGCGTGAAATGGCGCAGGTTATTTTGGATGCAGGATATCGCAAAATTGGATTTATGGGCACAAAAATGCCCCTCGACCATCGCGCACGCAAACGCTTCGAAGGCTTTTCAGAAAGGCTTTTGCAATCCGGTATAGAAATCGCTGATAAAGAATTTTATTCGGGTGGCTCTGCCTTGGCGAAAGGGCGCGATATGACCACTGATATGCTCATGCGCTCACCCGATTTAGATTTTTTGTATTTCTCAAACGATATGATTGGCGCGGGTGGTCTGTTGCATCTTTTGAACCAAAAGGCGGATATTCCCCAAAAAATTGGTTTAGCGGGCTTTAATGGTGTTGAGTTGCTGCAAGGCCTACCACTGCAATTGGCCACGATGGATGCCTGTCGCTTGCAGATTGGCCGACAGGCCGCACAAATCATTTGCGATCGGATCTCGGGCGCCCTGACATTGGGTGAAAAAATCGTTGAGCTGACACCAACGCTTTCACCAGGTGACACGCTAAGATCGGCCTAACCGTGAAGAAATCGCGTGGTTTTTTGCCCAATGCTTTAACTTCAAAGAAAGCGAAATGACCGACCAAACTATGTTCAAAAGATATGCGATTTATTTTGTTCCCAAGGGGGAATTGGCCAAGTTTGGACGGGCATGGCTGGGCTGGGATTGCCGCAAAGGCCAATATATAAGCTCTGAAAACGCGTTTTCAGAGCCGTTGGCTGACCGAGAATATTTTACAAAAAAACCACGGAAATATGGGCTTCACGCAACCTTAAAAGCCCCTTTTCGACTGCAAACAACGCAGAATGAACCTGCCCTGCGCAGCGCATTCCACGGCTTTTGCAATCATCAAAAACCTGCAGCTTCGGGCAATTTAACGCTCTCTGAGCAGGGCGGGTTCATCTCGTTAAGACCCCAAAGGCAATCCGCTGCCCTCTTTGAGCTTGGCAAAAACTGCCTTGAAGCCTTTGATCCGTTTCGCGCACCTTTAGACCAGAACGATCTAAACCGCCGCCGCAATGCCCGCCTGAGCCCGCGCCAAAACGACTTTTTACACCAATGGGGCTATCCCTATGTGCTGCAAGAGTTCCAATTTCACATTACATTATCGTCGCGCCTTAGCATTTTGCAGCGCGAAAAGATCATACCAGCACTAAAAAATTTGCTGGCACATGAACTGGACTGCCCTTTTATTATCGCTCATCTGGCCTTAATGGGAGAGGATCGAAACGGCCAATTTCATATTTTGGAAGAAGCCAATCTATCCGGGTAAAGAAACGGATCACCGACAATAAAAAGGGGCTAAAGCTCAACTCGATAATTTGTGAATTTCTTCTTTGATTCGTAATTTTTGTTTTTTCATAGTCGCGATCTGTAAGTCATCCATCGCTAAGGATTTTTGTGCCTCTTCAACTGCCTCTGACAAAACTTGATGTTTTTTTCTTAATTCCCGCACATGCGAAACAACTGTCATATTGCTCAACCTCCTGTGTAGCCATGGTTCGATGGCACCATAAATTTACAAACCTGTCACTGAGAAAAAATTTATTCTCCCAAAATAGGAGAAGTTTCGCCGAGCCGCTTTAGTTTATTCCCAAATCGACACTAAATCTGCACTATTGCGCAAAACTGAGCTGACCAAACCTGTATAAGAGTCACCATCGTGGCGGTGGCGATCGCCCTCATGCAGGATCAAAGGCGCCATAAGGCGGAAATTCGCTCGGCCGGCTTTGCGCATGCGCAAAAGCATCAAACCGCTTTCGCGCCCTTTACGCGGTGCGATCGGCACAACCTGTAAGCTGCCCAGATCATCGGGTAAGACGGCCATAAAATCCTGCAGCCTTTCGCTGCGAAAAATGAAATGGGCATAGCCCTTTGGGCGCAACCGTTTGGCGGCAAGCTTAACCCAAATCTTCAATGGCGTTTGCTCTCCCAGAGCGCGTTCGCGCGCCTGATGCGGGGCGGGGCTGCTTTGTGCGCGGTCAAAATAAGGGGGATTGGCAATCACGAAATCAAAATTTTCACCCCTTAGCGCAGCTGGAGGGGATGCGATATCTCCTGTGATAACTGTCAATTTGCAACCGTTATGCTGCGCGTTTTGGGCAGCCAGGATCGCGGCATCAGGCTGAATTTCAACTCCGGTTATTTTCAAGCCTGGGACACGGGCCGCCAAACACAGGCTGGCCACGCCAACACCGCAGCCAAGTTCTAAAACGCTTTCGCCCCTGCCCGCGGGAACCGAGGCGGCAAGCAAGACAGGATCAACCCCCGCGCGATACCCCGTCTTGGGCTGAGCAACCGTCAAACGGCCCCCTAAAAACTGGTCATAGCTATGCAAATCCGAATCAAAGGTCATCGCAGCTCAATCTTATGCGCGATCATTAAGCGCAGCGCCGCCGCGTGATCTTCTTCGCGCACCATCAAACGACGCGGCAAAATCCCCAAAGATCCTTCGAGCACCGAGGTATTTATATCCAAGTCAAAAAAAGGAATTTCCGCATCCTTCAGGATCGCCTGTGCATAGGCAATTAAAGTGATGTCCGTGCTTCTGAGCAGTTCTTGCATGGCATCACATTTAGTAATATCACTGCGCCTTGTCGAGCTTAGGAAATGGAAAAATGGGCGATCAAGCGAACATCGTGACCAAACCCCAAGATGCATTGGCAAACTTGCTGTCAAAAGAGATGGCGCAGGTCAATGAGCTGATTTCACAGCGCATGGCCTCACAATACGCGCCGCGCATTCCGGAAGTGACCGCGCATTTGATCAATGCAGGTGGCAAACGTCTGCGCCCCTTGCTAACCTTAGCAAGCGCTTCTATTTGCGGCTATACGGGCGGGTTTCATATTCATTTGGCGGCAACGGTCGAATTCATCCATACCGCCACCCTGCTGCATGACGACGTTGTCGATGAAAGCGCGCAGCGGCGTGGGCGACCCACCGCCAACCTACTCTGGGATAATAAATCATCCATATTGGTGGGCGATTATCTGTTTTCGCGGGCTTTTCAATTGATGGTAGACACTGGGTCTCTTGACGTATTGGCCATTTTATCCAACGCTTCTGCCACAATCGCAGAAGGCGAAGTTTTGCAACTCAGCGCCGCGCGCGATCTGAGCACGAACGAAGAGATTTATCTGCAAGTGGTCAGAGGTAAAACCGCTGCCCTGTTTTCAGCTGCCACGGAAGTCGGCGGAGTAATTGCAAATGCCCCTAAAGCGGTTCAAACCGCGTTGTTTGATTACGGTGATGCTCTAGGGGTCGCGTTTCAAATTGTAGATGATCTATTAGATGTTAGCGGCGATCCTGACGTGATGGGCAAGAATATTGGGGATGATTTTCGCGAACGCAAGCTGACCTTACCATTCATCAAAGCCGTTGCGAAATCCACTGCCGATGAGCAGGCATTTTGGAAACGCACGATCGAAAAGGGAGACCAGCAAGAGGGTGACCTTGCACGGGCTTTGGAGATCTTAAAAACCCATCATGCAATCGAAGAAACCCGCCAAGATGCTTTGCAATGGTCGCGCCGGGCCCAAAACGCCTTAGCCCCGCTGCCCGACCACCCGATGAAGGCGCTCTTGGCGACACTTGCGACCTATGTGGTCGAACGGATCACCTAAACGTTTCCAAACATATCCGGGTTGATGCGATCCACCAATCTGGATGGGTTTGCCTCAGCTTTGCAGCAAGCGCGTCGCGCGCCGCATCATTTTGCATCAAGGCAAAACATGTGGCACCAGAGCCAGACATACGCGCCAAAGCCACGCCGGGTGCAGCGCGCAACGCGGCCAGTACATCCCTGATGACTGGAACCAAGTTCTGCGCCGGCACCTCCAGATCATTGCGTTGCTTGGACAACCAAAGCAACCAGGCCTCCCGGTTTCGCGGATCAGGCATCGCCTCTAAGACCGGAGGGTTTTGTTTTGAGGCAAGCGCGTTGAACACCGCCGGCGTCGATACCCCCTGCCGCGGATTGACCAAAATTATGGGAAATTGCGGCGGCGGTCCTAACATCTCTAATTGTTCGCCAATCCCCCGCATCCGGGTTAACTGCGACGACATGCAAACCGGTATATCAGCGCCAAGCTGCAACAGTTTGCTAAGGGCGGGCACAGGCTGCGACCACAGCTGTGATAAGGCCCGTATCGTCGCGGCCGCATCGCTTGAGCCGCCGCCAATTCCAGACGAAGCGGGAAGGTTTTTTTCCAACTGTATATGCGCGCCCTTGGAGATATCAAACAAATGAGCAGCCCGCATCACTAAGTTGTCCGGCCCCGAAGAAATATCAGGTGCAAAAGGGCCACTGCAGTTTAAAGACAGCTCATCCGCCGGTGAAACAGTAATCCGATCGCCAATATCAGCCATAGCAACGTATGAATCCAAAAGATGATAGCCATCGCTACGCTGACCTGTAACGTGTAAAATCAAGTTGAGTTTGGCCGCTGCGAAGGCCTTAGCCATCTTGATTGGCCGTCGAGAGCAACGCCTCTGCCTCTTCTTCCAAAACGCGCTCCAACCCAACCTCTAACTTGCGCAGAATCCGTTTTCGATCTGCCTCTTCAGGATCGAATGACAAAGCCCGACGCCATTGAAACACGGCCTCACGCTTGCGCCCCACCTCCCAAAACACATCCCCAAGATGATCGTTCACGATCGGATCGATTGGCATCAATTCAGCCGCTTTTTCCAAATGCGGCAAGGCCTCCTCAAAGCGGCCAAGGCGATAAAAAACCCAGCCCAAACTATCGACAATATAACCGCTTTCTGGCTGCTTATCGACCGCCGTTTGGATCATCGCCAAAGCTTCATCAAGCTTTTGACGCTTTTCCACCAACGAATAGCCAAGATAATTCAAAACCTGAGGATGATCGGGCTGCAGCGCCAGCGCTTGCCGAAAATCCTGCTCTGCCGCAGGCCAATCGCCCATCCGCTCATTTGCCATGCCCCGCGCGTAAAACAGCCGCCACGCATTTGTCATGCTGGGGTTCAAAAGATTCAAGGCGGCCGTATAGGCCATAACCGCTTCATCATAGCGTTCTTGGTTGCGCAGTAAATTGCCCAGCGCCTGATGCGCCGGCACTAATTTGTCATGGCTGCGTGATAATCCACGCAACACCTCAATTGCCGCTTCGGTCTCGCCGCTGTCGCGCAATGCATCCGCGCGCCCCAGTTCAGCCAATGGAAACAGCGCGGAAGCGGGGGCAATTGCCCGATAGGCTTCTATCGCCAGATCATATTGCCGCATAGCCACTAAAATTTCGGCGCTGAGCAGCGCCGCCGGGGTGTATTTAGCAGAGAGAAACTGAGCCAATTGCGCGTGAAACAAGCTGTATTCATCTTTTTGCTCTTGGTTGAGGATTTGCGCAACCGCAAAGAATACCTCAGCCAGCCCATCCTCAGCCGTTTTCATCAGCAAAGGTTTTGGCGACCGTTTCGCCGCAATATCAGCTTTCAGCCGATCAAGCTCAGGGTCAGATTGCTTGGGGAAAAACCTTTCAAAGATTGTATCAGCCTGATCAAACTGACCGCCCTGCATCAAAGCCTCAAGCCTGATTAAAATCGCTCTGCGGGTCACTTGCGCACCATCTTTTGATAACGCGTCAAAGCGGTCATCGGCAGCCTGATAATCGCCTGACACTTTATAAATCAACGCCAAATGATAATTGGCGAGCCCGCGTTCCTGATCCTGCTCAGACAGTGCTTTCAACTTAGCGATCGCCGCTTCATAATCCCCGCTACCGGCCAATGACCAGGCTTCAATCAAATCATCAATAAGCGGATGCCCAATCCCCCGCTGTTCTTGCAACAGCCTCGACAGGGCTGAATAATTTTGAGACTTGGCAGCATTTGCAATCACCACCAAATTGGCCCATTGGCCATTGGCGCCTTGATTTGTGAAAGCTTGAGCAGCGGGTAAGGCCTGCTCAAACCGCCCCAATGCACCCTGCGCCAAAATCAGCTGTTCAAGTGCCATTATATTGGCGCTATCCTGCGCAACAACTTTTGAGAAATACTGAACAGACGCGTCTAACCGACCATCTAAACTGGCTTGACGGCCCGCAAGATACGACCCGGCCAAGCCCTCTGCAAAAGACGGCGCGCCCAACATGCTTACGATGCAAGCAAAACCTAAAATGAACCGCACAATAAAAACCTACCCGTTTTTGTTAACTTAGGCTGCGTGCCCAACCAACGCAATGCCTTGATGAAAATGCAAGATTTGATAACTCAAATGTAAGGCGTTGGTTGATATTCTCAAGAAGGGCGCGCGCTGAACTTACATATTGGGATAGTTGGGCCCATCACCCCCCTGCGGCGTGACCCAAGTTATATTCTGGCTTGGATCTTTTATATCGCAGGTTTTGCAATGCACACAGTTTTGAAAATTAATCACAAACCGGGGATCTTTCGCCTCTTCCTGCACCACCTCATAGACGCCTGCGGGGCAATACCTTTGCGCAGGTTCCGCAAATTTCGGCAAATTCACCGAAATCGGTAGATCCGGATTCGAAAGTTGCAAATGCGCCGGTTGGCTTTCCTCATGGTTGGTCATCGAAAACGCCACATTGGTCAGCCGATCAAAACTGAGCTTGCCATCCGGCTTTGGATAGGTGATTTCGGCATGCTGCGCTGCGGGCTCGGTGGCTTGTGCATCCGTTTTGCCATGCGACAGGGTGCCGAATAAAGAAAACCCAAAAACGGTTTGCCACCACATGTCAAAACCGCCAAGAGACAGGCCGCCCAAAGGACCAAAACGAGCATTAAGGGGCGCAACATTGCGCACTTTCTTCAGATCTTTGCCAACCACGCCCGTCCGCAAGCTATGATCATAAGCGTCAAGTTGATCCCCTGAGCGCCCTGCTTTCATAGCCGCCGCGGCCGCTTCGGCGGCCTCAATCCCGGAATGCATCGCGTTATGGTTGCCCTTGATACGCGGTAAATTCACCAGCCCTGCAGAACATCCCAACAACGCCCCACCTGGAAACGCGACTTTGGGAAGAGATTGCGCACCGCCTTTTGTAACGGCCCGAGCTCCGTAAGCAATGCGTTTGCCGCCTTTTAACAATTTTGCAATTTTGGGATGATGCTTAAAGCGCTGGAATTCCATATAAGGTGAAAGATAGGGGTTTTTGTAATTCAGATCGACAATATAGCCCACATAAACTTGATTGTTATCGAGATGATAAATGAAGGACCCGCCTGAGTTTTTAAATCCCAAGGGCCAACCCAAACTATGCGTGACTTCGCCTTCATTATGGCGCTCGGGATCCACTTCCCAAATTTCTTTCATGCCCAGGCCAAATTTGGGCACATCGCAGCCCGCTGCCAAATCGTATTTTTCAATCACCTGCTTTGAAAGCGATCCACGCACCCCTTCGGATAAGAAAACATACTTGCCCAACAGCTCCATACCCGGCTCATAAGCCTCAGAGATCGAGCCATCGCCCGATTTACCAAATTCACCGGCAACCACGCCGCGCAACTCACCCTGTGCGCCATAGACCAACTCTGAACAGGCCATGCCTGGAAATATCTCTACGCCAAGCGCCTCTGCTTGCTCAGCCATCCAACGACAGACATTCCCCATAGAAACAATATAATTCCCATGATTGTTCATCAGTGGCGGCATAAGCGCATTGGGCAAACGAATTTGACCCGCTTCGCCCAAAACGTAAAAATTATCTTCTTTTACCGGCACTGTCAGAGGCGCATTTCTGGCCTTCCAATCTGGAAATAAACGGGCCAACCCGCTAGGATCTAAAACGGCCCCTGATAAAATATGTGCGCCAACCTCAGAGCCTTTTTCAAGCACAACAACGTCAAGCTCACTGTCCAGTTGTTTCAAGCGGATTGCGGCCGATAAACCTGCCGGCCCGGCACCGACAATCACAACATCATAATCCATTGTTTCGCGTTCGATTTCGCTCATCTGCTTCTCCAGCTACAGGCCTTGAAATATTGTTACCCAAACGATTAACCCGCGCAAAAGCCCGCCGTCAATGCGCTTTGAGTGATTATTCATTATGCACCGGTTCTTTCCGTTAAAACATTGGAAAGAACTGCCTAATAAGAAAGATTTCTCAGGCGATAACACGCCGTATCGTATAGTTTTGCTTGCATTTCCTGAGCGGCTTTGGTCACATGCCAGCGAATAAATGCCAATGCGATCCGGCACCTAAAAAAGCGATGAAGAAGATTATGGAAAAGATACCTATGACCCGGGCGGGCTATGATGCGCTTGAGGCGGAATTGAAGCAGCTAAAATCGGTTGAGCGACATGCCATCGTGAAAGCCATCGCAGAGGCGCGCGAACACGGAGATCTGTCCGAAAACGCCGAGTACCATTCTGCGCGGGAAAAACAAAGCTTTATCGAAGGCCGGATCAAAGAGCTTGAGGGTATTTTATCTTTGACCGAGGTTTTGGACCCAAGCAAAATGTCTGGCACGATTAAGTTTGGGGCCACCGTCACTTTGATCGATGAAGACACAGATGAAGAACATACTTGGCAAATTGTAGGCGAACATGAAGCCAGCATCGAGAATGGTCTGCTGAATATCAAATCTCCCATCGCACGGGCCTTAATCGGCAAAGAAGAAGGCGACAGCGTCGATGTAAAAACACCCGGCGGTGGAAAATCTTACGAAGTGATCGACGTTAAATTCATTTAAGCGACACGACGACAGTTACCTTTTTTCAAGAGATCATAACGCATGCCACGTGATCCAAAAGATCTGAACGGGCTTCAATCGAAGCTGAGCAAAGGGCGGCGATTGCTCATTATACTGGGCCTCGCTCTGCCCGTTTTCTGTGCCTTTGCGCTTTGGTGGGGAAATAAGAATGAAGCTGATATCAGTTTCGGACTCGCGCTCAGCCTCGCTGCGCTTATCGGGTTAAACGTTGTGGGCTTTGTTTACGTCTTGGATCTTTTAGGAGATCTGCAGAAACATATTGCGCGCCCGATTGCGGATAAGGCTGTGATACCAACGCGGGAGGGCGAAGAACACACCGCTGTTATGCGTCAGCAGATTTCTGCGCTCTCAGAGCAGGTTCAGCAATCCAACTTGGCGCATGAGCTCTTACACACGCGCATTCAAGCTTTGCTGGAGACGGTTGAGCAGCTCAGCCGCCACGCGGCTGCGACAGCCGATAGCGCGCAAGACCCGCGCCCAGTGCCGGTGACTGCATCGCAGCCCCCCAAATCCGATCAAGATCAAGCGATGCTGCCTCTCAACAAAGCCGAGCAAAATGATCCATCTCCTTTGCCCCAGGCTGATTACATTCGCGCGTTGAATTTTCCACAAAATGAAACCGATAAGCTTGGCTTCACCGCGTTAAGAAAAGCCATGCGAGATCACACAACGCGCCAGCTTATTCGTGCCGCCGAGGATGTTTTAACCTTGCTCAGTCAAGATGGCATTTACATGGATGATTTAACGCCCAAGCCCAGTTCCACAAAAGATTGGCGGCTGTTTTCCCAAGGTGCCCGCGGCCCAGCGCTTTCGGGCTTGGCAACCATTCAAGAGGAATCGGTGTTAGAGCTGACGCAAAAGCGCATGCGCGAAGATCTGATTTTTCGCGATGCCGCCCATCATTTTTTGCGTATCTTTGACAAATCATTCATGGAGTTTGAGCGGCAAGCCCGCGAAGACGAGCTGGCTGCATTCGCGCAAACGCGCACAGCGCGGGCGTTTATGGTGTTGGGCAGCGTCACAGGAACCTTTGAATAACCCTGCCGCTCGCTCTGCCTTTTTGAAACATATCGGAAACCGCGTTAGGCGCCAAAGCTCGAAAACGGAATATATTGCACGGGGTCGCCCGCGTTAATCTCTTGTGCGCCCGCGCCAAGTTCGACCAAACCCTGCGCCCAACTCAAACCGCTTACGCGCCCCGAGCCTTCGGATGGGAATATAACAACCCGCCCCGCTTCGATTCGGGCCCGAAGATATTCAACTCGGCCCGGTTTTTTGGTTTTGCGAAACCCGGCCGGCACTAGGAAAGACTGCGGTGACACCCAGCCCCCCCCGGCAAGCACCCGCAGCGCGGGTGAAGCAAAAATCAAGGCACAGACCAAAGCCGCAACCGGATTGCCCGGCAGACCGAAAACTGGCATCGCGTTCCAAACCCCCATTGCTATGGGCCGGCCTGGCTTTACCGCAACGCGCCAAATAGCCAGACTATCTGCCTCATTTAACAGCGCCGACATATGATCTTCATCCCCATCTGACGCGCCGCCCGTGCTGAGCATGACATCGCAGCTTTGGGCTGCCGCGTTCAAAACAGCGCGCAAGTGATCGCGATCGTCTGAGGCGCGCCCTAGATCGATCGCTTGATAGCCAAGCCGGTCGATCAACGCCAATAACATCGGTCGATTGGCGTCAAATATTTGACCATGCGCAAGCGGCTGCCCGATCTCTTGCAGCTCATCCCCGGTGGACAGAATGCCGATTTTCAAGCGCTGAAACACGTGCACCTGCCCCACCCCGACCGATGCCAAAAGGGCCAGATCACCTACTTCGAGACGGTGCCCAGCGCTGAAAAGCTTCGTGCCTTGCGTCACGTCTTCTCCTGCATTGCGCGTATTGGCGCCGCGTTTCAAAGGGCCGTTAAAGGCAAGTTTTTCGCCATCACTGCTCACATCTTCTTGCAGGATAACAGTGTCGACGCCAGCGGGCAGTGGCGCCCCAGTCAACACCCGCAGGGCCTCGCCATAGGGCAGCTTGCCGTCAAACGGGTGCCCTGCAGCGGCGCGGCCTTGGGCCAAAGGCATGTGCAACGCGCCAGCCTCTTGGCTCAGTCGACCATCAAAGCCAAACCCATCCACCGCCGCATTCGCCTGTGGTGGATGGGCATTTGGAGCGCTGACCTCCTGCGCCAGAAACGCCCCAAGCGCTTGATCGACGGGTAGGGTATGAACCTTAACACAGCATTGCATCCGGTCTTTCAACCGCTCCAAGGCAAGCGGGACAGGCATCCAATCAATACCCTCTGGCAAGGCAAAACAATCGTTGCGCAAGGGCGGAGGGCTTAGCATCCTATCGCCCCCTGCGCCGAAAGGCCAAAAATCCAGCCCTCTTCTTTGAGAACCGACTTTGGCACATCCGCGACCATTTCGGACAGGGCGGAGGCCGCATTTTGGGGCCTATCGGTTACGCTGCTCATAAAGTTACAAGCTGCCCAAACTTGCCGGGCATCCAGCACATGATAGGGTTCATCGGGAAATGCGACGGTGAAACTTTCAGCCGAGGGGATAGAGAGCAGCGAGGGATAAATTTCCGTCAATGTAACGGAGGCTGCGGCTTGCTTTGCCTGCGCTTCAAAAGGCCAAACGCTCCCGCGTTTGCCAAGCCAATGCCGCAAGCCTGCCAAATGGCTTACCCCCAGCAACGTTTGTGATCCGACCGCACCGGTGGTGAACAATTTCCACGCGCTTTGCGCGCTGCCCGAGGCTTGCTCTGTAAGGCGCAAATCAGGCAAGCCATGCCCAACCCGCAGGCTGCCGCGATGCGGAAGACCGGCGTAAGTTTGCCCCGCAGGCGCGCCCCAAAACGGCCCTATACCTGGGAACTTATTGTTGATTTCCGCAGCCACCTGAAATCGATTATTTGAATTATCAGGGCGATCCTCAATCCGTTCAGCCAACCAGTTCCAAACCGCCAATGCACTGTCAGAGCCGGTCAGGGCTTTTGCAAACCCACGCGGATATCCAAAGCCAAAATCAAACCCTATCAAAACGCGCGCAGCCCGGCTTAACGCCCGCTCCAACAGATCATAAAGATAAGCCAGAGCCGAGGCGCGCCCACGAAAATACAGGGGATGCTCGGGCGGCTCTGCGCGATGTTTGCAACATATAAAGATTGCATCTGCAACAGGGCGCCGCGGCGATAAGGAAGAGCGCGCCGACCAATCCACAGCAATCACCGTATCAAAGCTCACAATCCCACCTCCGCCAAAATAAAATCCGCAATCCCCGCAGTGTCGTTCAGATCAAAAACCGGCCGCTGTAACGATAAAGGCGTATCGCTGGCAACGGCTTTGATCGTTGGGTTTTGCGGCGCCAGCAGCGGCTGGTTTGTTGCTGCGCGCACCGCCTCTATTTTGGGATGCGCAGCGCCCTTGAACCCTTCAATCAGAACCAGATCAACCGGCGCCAACTTGCTCAATAGCTCGTCTAAGCTGGGTTCATCCGCCCCGCGCAACTCATGCATCAAAACATAGCGATTACGGGATGTTAAAAGGACTTGCTGCGCGCCGGCCGCGCGATGGCGATAGCTGTCGCGCCCCGGTTGATCCACGTCAAAACTGTGATGGGCATGTTTGATGGTTGAGACGGTCAAACCACGGTAGCAATATTCCTCGACCAAGCGCTCCATCAGCCCTGTTTTGCCCGAATTTTTCCACCCGGTGATTCCATAAACCCGCATTAGCTATACTGCATAAAATCAGCCGCTTTTTGCAAATCTTGCGGCGTATTGATGTTGAAAAACGGATCAAATGGCATGGCAGAAAAAAGCGCTATGCGACCTTCATGCTGATCGCTCCAGCGCACAACTTTTCGCAATCCCTCACGTAATTCTTTGCGCAAATCCTCCGCTAAAGCTACGGGCCATAGCCCAAAAGTGGGATGGCGCTGAGGTTTGTCTTGGCCATGTTGCGAGGCGGCCAAAACCAGCTTATGCTTTTGCCCCTGGCTGGCATGAAACAAGGCGTCAACCAACCCTTTTGGAAAAAACGGCGTATCGGCAGCCACCGTAACGATATGATCCGCGCCCTGCTGGTGGGCCCAATCCAGCCCGGCCAAAACCCCGGCCAAAGGCCCCGCATGATCGCCAAAATTATCCGTGATAACCGGCAGCGCCAGATCCTTAAACCGGTCTGGATTCCCATTTGCATTCAAGACGATACGGTCTACTTGCGGAGCAAGGCGGTTGATCACATGCTGAAACAGACTTTTCTTTTCAAGCAGCAAACGGCCTTTATCGCCCCCTCCCATGCGCCGGGCTTGCCCACCGGCCAAAATCACTCCAACCGCTTGGGTCATGATCGCCCGCCTTTGCGCTTGGCCGCTTGAGGCTCTTCTTGAACCTGTTCTGGATCTGCGTCCCAAATCAACCGCTCGGTGCCAGACAAACATATAAATCGCTTGCCGCGCAAACGCCCGATCAGCGTTAAGCCAACTTGCTGCGCAAGCTCAACCCCCCAGGCCGTAAAGCCAGATCGCGATGCCAAAACGGGAATGCCCATCGAGGCTGTTTTGATCACCATCTCAGACGTCAAACGCCCTGTTGTGTATAAGATTTTATCATCCGCTTTCACCGACTCGCTTAGCATCCAGCCGGCGATTTTATCCACCGCATTATGACGCCCCACATCTTCCATATACACCAGCGGTCTATCTTGATGGCATAAAACAGTGCCATGGATCGCGCCCGCCGATAGATAAAGTGAGGGCGTACGGTTTATTTTCGCGCTTAACGTATAAAGCCACGACGTGTGCAAAGTTGAGCTAGCCAGCTCAATCCCCTGCAGCGTTTCCATCATATCGCCAAAAACAGTGCCCACCGCGCAGCCGCTGGTACGCGTTTTCTTGCGCAACTTTTCTTCATAATTCGTGGTCCTTGCAGTGCGTATTACAACAGTTTCCAAATCCTCATCATAGGCGATGTCAGTGACCGTATCATCGGCCAAAAGCATGCCTTGATTGCGCAGAAAACCCAACGCCAAATAATGCGGATAATCGCCGATGGTCATCGCCGTCACGATTTCCTGAGCATTCAAAAAGATGGTTAAGGGCCGCTCTTCCACAACCTCAAGCGATTGCTCTGCTCCCAAATGATCAATGCCCCGTACCACGCGGGTGAGCCCGCTACCGCCCTGCTGCGGGGCGATTAAATACTCTGATTGTGATTTCGTGACGCTCAATTGCAACCCTGCCTGTTAAGCGGTAAGTCCAATATCTACGTTGACCTTACATCCGGCGCAAGTCCATGGCCCATGCAAAAAATTATTTCCAATTGGGTCTTAAGCAAGCCCTGCCATTCATTTTCATCGTCGGGCCTTTCGGCTTGGTGTTTGGTACGATCGCCAGCAATGCCGGACTCAGCGTAATCGAAGCGTTAAGCTTTAGCGTTTTCGTTATGGCAGGCTCTGCACAATTGACCGCGCTTCAATTGATGCTGGATGGCAGCCCAACGCTTATCGTTGTGCTTTCGGCCTTGGCAGTGAATCTGCGGATGATGATGTATTCTGCCTCGCTCACCCCCTATCTTGGCAAAGCACCGTTAAAACAGCGCATTTTAGCGGCCTATAGCACGTTAGATCAAAGCTATGCGTTGAGCCTTCAGCAATTTGAGACCGAACCCCAAATGACCTTGCAGGCGCGCATGCGCTTTTTCTTGGGTGCGGCTGCACCCGTTATCCCAACCTGGTATATTTCAACCTTTGCCGGAGCATTTTTGGGGAAATCTTTTCCTTCCGAATTACCGCTAGATTTTGCAATTCCCTTAACATTCATTGCGCTTTTTGCCCCGTTATTGCGCAGCGCGGCGCATATTTCTGCCGCGCTCTCTGCCACGATCGCCGCTGTGCTTTTTAGCGACGTACCCTTCAATTTAGGGCTTATTATGGCAGGTTTTGTTGGAATGAGTATGGGGGCTGCAACCGAACGTCATCTGCTTGCGAGAGCCGATCAGCCATGATTTTAAGCAGCGCTCAGATCTGGACGGTCATTATCTTGCTGGGCCTTGGCAGCTTTGCGCTGCGATTTCTATTTCTTGGTTTGATTGGGGATCGCAGATTGCCCGATTGGTTGATGCGGCATCTGCGTTACACCGCGGTTGCCATCATGCCCGCCTTGGTGGCACCGATGCTTTTCATATCCCCTGCCTCAAGCGAAGGGATTGATCCCGTGCGGCTTTTGGCAGCCGGGGCAACTTTTGCAGTGGCATATTATACCAAGAAAGTCTTGGCCTCGATGTTAGCAGGCATTTTTGTACTCTATATTCTATCCTTTTTGGGGTAGAACACCGGCTGTTAACACTGCGCCTGTCGCTTTACGGGTTTGTCTTGTCCAATGTCAGCGTTCAGCGTTTAACTGGTTCAGCCGTTCACCAAAGCCACAAAAACAATGGCCAGAATACAAAAAATTGCTGTTTTGGTTGAGAAGCTTAGAAAACCTTCAAAGGTTTTCTCTTGCTCGCTGGTATCCATACTGCCGTGTTCATGATCAGACATTGCGTTTCCCTTTCCCGATTTATGTATCGCTTAAACGATTCACAGGCCAGTGTCATCCCTTCTTCGCACGCAGCAGAAGCGTAGCAATGTCGCAGCCAAGTTTCAGCCACTCTTCTCACGCGTTTGAAATCTATAGGCTCCATCCGGCCCAAGGTGGCGGGTAATTTTTCCCAGCTGGTAAAGATGGTTTAGATGCCCAACCGCTTCTCCCAGGGCCAAGCCATATTCAGATGTTTTTATCGCGCGCTTGAACAAGGGCGTTAACACCTCATGCGCGCTGGCTGGCGTAATAAGATAGGCCCGCAAACGGTTTAAGGCCGAATGATGATTATCGATCAATTGCTGCAACCGCGTCGGCAAACCGGTGAAGGGCAGTTTATGACCCGACAATACCAAATGATCTGCGCGGGCGATTTCTTTAAAGCGCTGGCAGCTCTCGAGCCAATCGCCCACCGTATCTGCCTCTGGCTCTGTGGCATAAACACCCAAATTCGAGCTGATCGACGAAATAATTTGATCTCCCGCCAGAATCAAACCGTCATCTTGGCTCCAAAGGGTGGCGTGCTCGGGTGCGTGACCATGGCCGATATGAACGCGCCAGCACCGCCCGCCGGCCTGTATCTCAGCCCCAGCGTGAAGGCGCTGGAACCCCAAAGGCATCGGATACACCATATCGCAAAAGTTAAACGGGCGTTCAGCTGCCCGTCTGTTTAACATATCCTGCGGCATCCCCGCCCGTTGCCAGAAGCGCAATGTTTCGCGCGGGGGCCGTTCCTGAGGATCAAGCCGCAGCATTCGCGCCATCAACCACGCCGTGCGCGTCATCCATAAGTCGGCCCCAAATTCCGTTTGAAACCATCCGGCAAGGCCCACATGATCTGGGTGATGATGCGTTACAATCACCCGCCTTATTGGTTTTGAGCCCATCGGACCTGCCAATAAGCTTTTCCATATATCTCGCGATTTTGTTGAGCTGATGCCCGTGTCGATGATCGTCCAGCCCTCGGCATCATCTATCGCGTAAACATTCACGTGATCCAATGTCATCGGCAGCGGCATCCGCGCCCAAAACACCCGCGGTGCCACTTCCAACATGTCTCCCAAACCAGGCGGTTCCGCCCAAGGCGTTACAATCGCAGGCAAAGGGTTGGCCATCACGCCGTCAGCTCTTCAAAACTTAACGCATAAAGATCTGCAGCGCCTTGCCGCGCTTGCTGCAAAAGGCCAATATATTCCCCCAGCAACGCGTTCATGTAAAACCGCGCCAATTTGCAATTGGACCCTTGATCTGGCGTAACCAAGGCAGCTTTCAGGTGATAATGCCCCCCCAAAACGCGGGCAAACGCTTTCAAGAAGGAGACCGAGCCCGCAAAACGATCATTTAAATCGGATTGCTCGATCAGCCAATCAACGCTGCTGCGCAGCGCTTCGCAGGCAGTGGCCAGCGGCTCCGCCAAATCCGGCAACTGCGCGTTAGCCAAGGCAGCATGCGCCGCGATTTCATCCAAAAGCGCATAAGCGGCTCTGCCGCCATCCATCATTTTACGCGCCACAAGATCCATGGACTGAATGCCATTCGTGCCCTCGTAAATCGCGGTCACCCGTACATCACGGCTGAATTGAGCAGCCCCGGTTTCTTCGATAAATCCCATTCCCCCATGCACTTGCACACCAAGATCCGCGACGTTAACGCCGGTATCCGTGCCAAAGGCCTTAGAAATCGGAGTCAACAAAGCCGCGCGCGCCGCCCAAGCGGGATCATCGCTCGCGCCGGCCATATCAAGGGCAACCGCATTGGCCAGTGCAATCGCTCTGGCTGCAAAAATATCACTGCGCATGGTCAAAAGCATTCTGCGCACATCGGCATGATCAACAATCGTGCCGCTGCCGTTTTCCAGCATGCTGCGCCCCTGACGGCGCTCCTTAGCGTAGGATAGCGCTTTTTGATAGGCCCCCTCAGCAGCGCCGATGCCTTGCCCGCCAACGCCCAAACGGGCATTGTTCATCATCGTGAACATGGCGCGCATGCCATCATGCGGTTTCCCGATCAACCACCCCCGTGCACCCTCATATTGCATCACCGCGGTGGGGCTGCCATGCAAGCCCATTTTATGTTCCAAACTGATCACTTTAAGGCTATTGGCCACTCCGGGCTGCCCAGCCGCATCCGGAATGAGCTTGGGCACGAGGAATAATGAAATCCCTTTGGTGCCGCTGGGCCCATCAGGTAAGCGCGCCAAAACCAAATGGCACACGTTTTCAGAAAAATCATTATCCCCCCAAGAAATATAAATTTTCTGCCCGGTGACTGCATAGGTCCCATCGCCATTGTCTTTGGCTTGGCTGCGCAAGGCCCCCACATCCGACCCGGCTTGCGGCTCGGTTAAATTCATCGTTCCACACCATTCGCCTGAAATCAATTTGGGCAGATAAAGCGCTTTAATCTGCGCGCTGGCATGATGTTCAAGCGCCTCGATCTGACCCTGCGTCATGAGCGGATTGAGCTGCAAGGCCAAACAAGCGCCGGCCATCATTTCATTCACCGCTGTGGTCACCGTGAGGGGCAGCCCCATTCCGCCATATTCCGGGCTAGCAGATGTAGATACCCAGCCGCCATTTGCGATCGCTCGATAGCCTTCTGCAAAGCCGTGTGATGTGCGCACGATACCATTTTCCAGCCGCGCTGGATCTGTGTCGCCGTTGCGCTGCAGCGGGTCAAGAACCTCTTCGCATAAGCGGCCCGCCTCGCTCAGCACCGCCTCAACCACATCGCTTGAGGCCTCGCAGAACCGATCCGTGCCAGCGATCTGCGCATAATCTACCACGTGATCAAGTAAAAACTGGTATTCTTTGAGCGGGGCACGATAGGGCATGATCTCTCCTTTATTGCAGGCTTGGCATATAGAGCATTTCGCTTTATGGGCATTTTAAAACCTAAATGCCAGAGCGGAGGAAGCCACCGTTTGGGAAAACGCGGCGTCATAGTATGAAATCCATGCAAACCGAATTACTGCCGGTCACACCCTCGGCCATCGCGCGCGCCAGCCAAAGGCTGCGCGCGGGCGCACTTGTGGCATTTCCCACCGAAACGGTTTACGGCTTGGGCGCTGATGCCAGCAACACGCATGCAGTTGCCAATATTTTCGAAGCCAAGGGCCGGCCCAGCTTTAACCCCTTAATCGTGCATGTCAGCGATCTCGCTACCGCCAAACGCTATGCCGAGTGGAATGCGCAAGCTGAAAATCTTGCGCAGGCTTTTTGGCCGGGGCCGTTGACACTGGTTTTGCCGCGCCTTGAGGCCGCCTCTCTTTCTTCTTTGGTCACAGCGGGCGCCGCAACGGTTGCCATTCGTGTGCCGGCCCATCCCGTGGCACAGCGTTTGCTAAAACAGTTTGACGGAGCCATTGCGGCCCCCTCTGCCAACCCTTCGGGACAGATCAGCCCCACCCGCGCCGCGCATGTGATTGAAGGGTTGGGGAACATGGTTTCCGCAGTTTTGGATGCGGGGCCCTGCGATGTTGGTTTGGAAAGCACAATTGTTGGGATTGAGGATGCAGGATCAAAGCTGCGGTTGCTGCGCCCTGGCGGACTGGCGCGCGAAGACATTGAGCAGCATTTGGGCGCAGCTTTAGAAACCCATCAAACGCCGGGGCTTATATCGGCGCCGGGGCAATTGGCCTCTCATTATGCGCCAAAGGCGCGCCTGCGCCTGAACGCAACGGATTGGACTTTCGATGAAAAGCGGCTTGGGTTCGGCGATGTTGACTGCGACTTGAATTTATCCACTGGCAGAAACTTAACCGAAGCGGCCTGCAATCTGTTTCATTGCTTGCATCTTTTAGACGCAGGCCCCGCAACAACCATCGCCGTCTCGCCAATTCCCAATATCGGTTTGGGACAAGCGATTAATGATCGTTTGCAAAGAGCCGCCGCGCCGCGTTAATGCGCTTGGCTATGCGCGCCCGCCTTGAGTGGATAAAAGCCGCGCATCAATGCCGATCGAGTCAAGCGCCGCATGCCACATATTGCCATGCTCTTCCTGCAGGATTTTATCTTCATCCGCATCGGCCAAAAGCCAAGAATTGCGGGCTATTTCCGCATCAAGTTGGCCGGCACCCCATCCTGCATATCCCATGAACAAACTGGCCTGGTTTGGGGCTGTTTCCTGAGCCAAAGCCTCAATCACATCCCGCGTAGAGGTTAAGGCCAATTGCGCGCCCAGATGCTGGGTCGATTCGGCCGAGTGATAATCCCGCGAATGCAGCACGAAGCCACGATTGGCCTCTACTGGCCCACCACAAAGCACCGGAATATCCCGCTGCGCGCTGTTCTCAATTGAAAGCTGCTTGCATAGGCCGCCAAAAGAGGCTTGCGCCATTGGCTGGTTCAATATCAAGCCCATCGTGCCCTGCGCAGAATATGAACACAGGTAGATCACGCAATTGTCAAATCGCTTATCCCCCATCCCTGGCATGGCGATAAGCAATTTGCCCGTTAAATCCAAAGTTTGTGTAACACTCACCATTTAACCCAGTTTTCCCGCTTTTGCCGCAACGCGCAAAACACCCCGTCAACTTGCTGCACCATAATAGCTCGCCGTAACGTGACTTGGCAAATTCGATTTTTTCCTTCATGCACATCGTATGAAATACCTAAAACGATATGTACACTTGGCAAGAGCGTCTAAGGTTTTGACCGTTATATTGTGTTTTGCCTCGATTGCCCCCGCACAGGCAGAGGGGCTGCGCGATGCGACGTTGCGCCCAGGCTGGCTGGCCAATGATGGCAGCTATTACACCGCTTTAGATTTAACGCTCAGCAAAGGCTGGAAAACCTATTGGCGGGCCCCCGGCGAATACGGATACCCGCCCAAAATTGAATACAACGGATCGACAAACCTTCAAAAAGCCGAAACGATCTGGCCCGCGCCAATTGTCTTTGGCTCAGATAATATGAAGACCATTGGCTATTTAGAACACCTTGTCTTGCCGATCAAATTAACACCTATTGACGCCGCGCAACCGATTAAACTTGAGCTTTCTGCACAACTGGGCATTTGCCTGGATATTTGCGTGCCAATCTTCTTGTCCTTTAGCCAACAGCTGGACCCGTTGCAGCAAAGCGCTGATCCGGAAACCCTGCTTGCATTGGAACATCAGCCGGTCCCGCGTGCTCAGTCAAATCTGCAAAATTTAGACTGCACCTTCACACCCCATGAAGACGCAATTTTGATCACCATCGGCGCCGCGATCCCCTCATTGGGTGCGCATGAAACGCTGATTATAGAATATAAGCAGCAAAATCATTGGATAATAATGGAACCAACGCGGCGAGACGGCCCTATGCTGCACGCCTTGGGCTATCTGACAGATGACACCGGCGCTGCGCCCCTCAGCATTAGCCGACAAAAAATCCAGATCACGGTGATCGGCAGCCTGGGCGCTGCAGATCTTGGCGATTGCACCGCGCAACCCGGATAACCGGCTAAACCGAGCTTCGTCGCCGGTTGCCGCGCAGATAGCTGGCGAAAAACGCGACCGTGATCAACAAAATGGTTCCGCATAAAAACAGCAGCAAGGCCCCCAACATTGGTGGCAATTCATACAGAAATTGGGGGGTGTCGGGGATAAACGCAGGTAATTTTTGCCCCTGAAAGGTGGCCCCCATCGTGAGCCCAAACCAAACCACAATCAGCGCAGTTAGGCCTTGCAAGGCCCGCTTCAAACCCAAAGCGCGCCCTGAGATACCGCGCCAAAGCGATCCAAAATGCCGTTTGACATCATGCTGAACAGCGATCAAAGCTGGCACAACCAGCAAAACCAATACCATACCAAAGCCAAGCCCGTAGACCAATGTAATCACCGTGGGCTTCAGAAACTGCGCTTGTGAAGATCGCTCATACAGCAGCGGCGACAGACCCAATACCGTGGTCAATGTTGTCAACATAACCGGCCGCAGCCGGTCTGCAGCCCCATCAATCACGGAAGGAATAAGCCCGCGGTCTTTTGCGTATTCATCGATTGAGGTTATTAAAACGATGGAATCATTAATAATAATACCCGTCATACCAAGCAGGCCAACCACGCTGAACATCGAGAGCGGCACATCCCAAACATAATGCCCATAAATCGTACCAACCAACCCGAACGGAATGATCGACATCACCACGATCGGCCGTGTCCAGCTGGAAAATATCCAGGTCAAGACAAGGTAGATCCCCGTAAGGCAAAGGATCAACCCGGTACGCGCATCATTTAAAAACTGTTCTTCTTGCTCGGCCAAGCCCGACAGGCGCCATTCCACTTGGCGCAAGCCGGCAATCTCTGGCAAAATCTCTGCCTCTAAGCTGCTCATAACGTCCTGTGCATCGGCAGGGTTGTCTTCTGAAATATCCCCCGTCACCGACACCAAGCGAATGCCGTTTTCACGGCGAACCGTTGAAAAGCCCGATCGGCGCACCACGCTGACAATATCCGCCAAAGGCACATAAGCGCCGCTGCTTGCACGCAATTGCATGCGTTCGATAAAATCTGCGGTAAGCTCGTTTTCGGGCAGCTCGACGCGTATCGTGGCGCTGCGTGGACCCATCGGATAACTTGCCGCCTCAATCCCATTGAGCCGCCCGCGCATCACTTGCCCAAGGCCATCAATGGTAAAGCCCAACGCTTGCCCCTGCGGTGTCAGTTCCAAAATCAGCTCTTCTTTATCGTAGGACAAATCATCCTCGACAGCAGAGACCGCCGGAAACCGCAGCAGCGCGGTTTTCAAATCTTCAGCGGCTGATTTTAATGTGTCCGCATCCGCTCCGTAAAACTGAACATCCAGCGCATCCCCCCCGGGACCAGAGCGCCACCCGCGAAACGACACCTCTTCCACCAAAGGATGCTGGCGCACCTTATCCTGAAGCTCGCCCACGAAGGCAAAGCTTGAATAAGAGCGCAAGTCAGGATCGATCAACTCGATTGAAATGCCCCCAAGCTGATCCGGCGTTTTGGTATCCGCGCTGGCGAGCGGATAGCCCGAATTGGCGCCGATTTGCGACACAACATAGGCCAGAGGGTTAAGCCCGTGGCGCTCTTCATATTCGCGCCCAAGCTCCTCCGTAGCGCGCTGCATCTCGCGCATCATGGCCAAAGAATCTTCGCGCGATGCCGACGATACCATCGAAAAATTACCACTGACCGAAGAGCGCTCTGGCGCATTGAAAAACCGCCATTTTACCTCGCCTGAAAGAAACAGAGTAATCTGCGAGGCCAGCAACACAACCGCGCCCGCCAGAATAGCATAGCGCGCCTTTAAAACCAAAGCCATGAGCCGGCGAAACAGGTGTTCGCGCACCCATTCAAACCCCTTATTCACAACTCGGCTGGGCAGGTCATACCAATGTTGCTTATCGCCATGCTTTAAGGAATGCGCCATATGGTTGGGTAAGATCAAAAAACACTCGACGAACGAGGCTGCGAGCACGACCGCGACCGTAAAGGGTATATCAGCGATCAGGTCTCCAAACCGGCCTCCCACCACAACCAGCCCAAAAAACGCAATAATCGTGGTGGTGGTTGCGGCAAAGACCGGCAAGGCCATGCGGCGAGCTGCGGTTTCTGCCGCGGCCACGGCGCCCAAGCCTTTACGGGCCTGTTGATCCGCATGTTCGCCAACCACGATCGCATCATCCACAACGATGCCAAGCGTGATGATCAGCGCAAACAGCGAAATCATATTAATCGTGATCCCCGCAGCATACATCATCGCCAAAGCGGCCAGCATCGCGGTAGGAATGCCGGCCGCCACCCAAAAGGCGGTGCGCGCATTCAAAAACAAAAACAACAGGATCAAAACCAAACCAAGACCGCTTAGCCCGTTTTCCAGAAGAATTTTCAAACGTCCAGATATGTAATCTGCACGCGCTCTGATAAGTTCGATCTGCGCCCCTTCTGGCAGGGTTAACGCCAGCCGGTCCGATATTCTTTGAACCGTCTCTTGAATATCGATTGCATCGCCTTTTTCAGACCGGTCAACGCGGATTGAAATCGCCTGATTTGAGCCAACAAAATACCCAAGCTCGCGATCGGTGCCTTCCACCCGCACCTCTGCAACATCGCCGATCACAAGTTTTGACCCATCCGGATTTACCCGTAAAACGACATTTCCAATATCGGCGGCTGTGCGCTTCTCAACGCCGGTGCGCACACGCGCATTCGCGCCGGCTACATCGCCAGCCGGATCGGCATTGACCTCCCCTGCAACCGCCGCGGCGATCTGCGCCATTGTAACATCAAAGGCGATCAAATTGATCGAGGGCACTTCAATCATCGTTTGCGGTGCCGCGATCCCACGGATGGTTGTGCGCGTGACGCCTTCGGCAAATAAACGCAACACCAACTCATCGGCAAACAACGCCAATTGATCGATCTCTAACGGGCCAGAAATGATTAAATCGGTAACGCGATCGCGCCATGAGCCGCGGCGAACCTTCGGATCATCCGCTTCTTCGGGCAATGTATTGATCTGGTCTAAAACGGTTTCAACATCGCCCGAGGCGCGCGCCATGTCCCAACCGGGTTCAAATTCCAAACTGATGCTGGCGCGCCCTTCGCGTGACAGGCTGCTGGCCTCGGTCACGCCTTCAATCGACAAAAGTGCAGGCTCTAAAATCTGCACAATCCCATCGTCAACATCTTCGGCACCAGCGCCTTGCCACCTGACATCCACAGCAATGTTGTCAACGATGACATCGGGAAAAAATTGCGATCGCATCCGCGGCATGCTGACCAAGCCAGCCACGATCAAAATCACCAATAAAAGATTCGCAGCAGTTTTATGCCGCGTGAAATAGGACAGAATGCCCCCCGCGGCTTTGGGAAGATCGCGCACCATCTTTAGCCTCCCATCCTGCTTTCAATCCGCTCAACCACCTGCGCGGGTACTTTTTCTTGCTGTAATTGGGTTAAAATGCGCTTCTTGGCATCGGCCGGGATATAACCATTGCCCTCAATATAGGCCATAAGTTTGGCCCGTCGGTCAGAGGTTAACTCAACCAAGGCTGGCTCTTCTATTTGCGTACCATCGGCGGCGCGCAGGGGCTTAACTTTGATACCTGCGCCCAGAACCGGGCTGCGCTGTGCAACAACCTCGCGCCCGGATAAAGCCCGGGAACGGACAAGAACATCATCGCCCTGACGGCGCAGCACCCGCACTTCAAGCGAGTCAAGACGGTCATCCTCTTCCAAAACAAGAACGCGCCCGGCCGCATCCACCGCAGAGGCAGGTAACCTAATCACATAGGGCAATTCTGGCTCTTCCACTTCAATGGTCACAAAATCGCCGGGTTTTAAACCGCGCGGATCGGAGAGCGTGGCAAACACCACACGACCGGTTAGCCCATCACCCACCGACCCGCTATCGCGGCTCAACACGGCTTTTGACGTAAGATCACCCCCAGAGCTGCTTAAAGAAACCAAAACCGGCGCGGCCAGCAAGCGCCCAGCATCATCAATCAAGCGCGCATATTGCGCGGTCGAGATGCGAAACGCCACTTCGAGCCGGCCGGGATCAATTAAACTACCCAATTTTTCATTCGGGCTGACCAACCCACCTTGCACAAGGCGAATCCCACTCAATGTACCGGGAAACTCGGCGAATAAACTGGTATCTTGCAAACGCCTTTGGGCGTCTTCCAGCATCAATTGGGCCCGCGCAAGCCGTGTGGTGGCTTGGTCGCGGCGCAACTCGGCTTGATCCAGCGCGCTGCGGCGGCTTAACACCGCTTGACCCGCTGATGAACTGGCAATTTCAGCCGATTCAACGGCAGATGCAGTGCCCACGCCGCGCTGTTTCAAATCGGCCTGACGCTCAAAAGCGCGACGGCGTAGATCGGCCTGATCAACGGCCGCAGTCAGTTCATCTTGCACCAAACCCAATGCCCTAAGCGCCTGATCCGCTTCAATCCGCGCATCCTGCAAATCGGCCTCAGCCCGCGCCAATTCAGAGCGGGCATTCGCTTCATCCAGCCGCAGCAATAGCTCGCCCGCCTGCACCTGACCGCCCTCAACGAAATTATCCGATACATAGGCAACTTGCCCAGCCGTACCCAGCCGAAGATCCAAAGTACGGCGGCTTTGAATTTCACCAAACGCGCTTAACATAGGCGTTTCGGTTTTCGCTTCGGCCGCGACCACGTTCACAGCAAAAACGCGCTCGCGCTGCTTGGCCTTGCGCGCCGGTTTTGACATGCGCTCATCCAGCGCCGTAGACACCATCTGCCCCGCATAGGCGATCAACCCAAGGCTAATGGATAACAACAAAAGGCCAATCAAACTTTTTCGAAAAAATCGCATCGTGGTTCCACAGCTTTCAAGAAGTTATCTGTTAAATAGGGTGACATTCCGCCGCGCCAAGGCCTAAAAACATAACCAATCATGCTGGGTCTCGTTTTTCGTCTTACGCAAATCAATTGTGGCGGTCATTTTTGAAGCCAATTTCTCACCCTGCAGGGCATGTCCGAGCTTAACAAAGCACGCGTCTCAAATTTGGCAGTATGAGCTTTTGCTATTTACGGCGCAAATGTTCATCAAGCCTTGGCATAATTTCAACGAAATTGCAGGGGCGATGTCGAAAATCGAGCTGCTTTGCCAAAATTTCATCCCACGCATCGCGGCAAGCGCCGGGGCTTCCCGGCAGAGCAAATAAATAGGTTCCGCCCGACACGCCTGCTGTTGCGCGGCTTTGCACAGCCGATGTGCCAATCTTTTGCATACTGATCATCGTGAACACGGTGCCAAAAGCCTGAATTTCTTTTTCATACACATCTTTATGCGCCTCAACCGTCACGTCGCGGCCGGTTAACCCTGTTCCACCGGTTGAAATCACCACATCCACATCCTCGCGCGCGATCCAAGCGCGCAGCTGCGCTGCGATTTGATCGCGCTCATCGCATAGGATCATGCGATCTGCCAAATGATGGCCGGCCTCGCGCAGCCGATCCACCAAGGTTTGGCCGGATTTATCCGTTTCAAGGCTGCGGCTATCTGAAACTGTCAGCACTGCGATGCGCACAGGGATAAACGTTGCGGTGTTATCAATTCGGCTCATTCCAGTTCCAACCTCTTTTTAAGCGTCAAAAGATCTTTCCACGCTGATTTTTTCGCCGATGGCATGCGCAGTAAATATCCAGGAGACAGCATGGGAAGCAGCGGAATACCCTCGAACTCAAACCATTGTCCGCGCAGATCGGTGAGGTTGGATTTGCCCAAAAGCGCATCGCAAGCAATCCCCCCCATCAAAACCAAAGTTTTCGGAGCTGCCAAAACGATGTGCCGGCGCATAAACGGTGCCATCATCGCTATCTCGGCAGGGCTGGGGCGCCGGCTTTGCGGCGGTCGCCAAGGCAAAAATGGCGCAAGGTAAACGTTAGATGGCGTTGCCGCCGATGGCCGCGATAGGCCTATCGCCCCAAGCATTTTATCTAATAGCTGCCCGGATGGCCCCAAAAAAGGCTTTCCGTGTAGATCGTCTTCGCGTCCAGGAACATCCCCTATAATCATCACATCACATCCGGTTTGGCCCTCACCAAAAACAAGATTTCGCGCGCCTTTTCGCAAATCACAAAGCTCAAACCCACCAATCGCGGCGGCCAACTCCTCCAAAGTCTGCGATTGCTCTGCCAGCCCCCGCGCAACCGCAACCGAGTCAATGGCTGGCACTTGTGGCGCAGCGGGCGGTTTCGCAACGCTTGGCATAATTTTCGGCGCTTTGACAGGCGCCGGATCCAATGCAAAGCGATCTACGGGCTGCTCTTGGATGGCCTCAGTGGCGCCAAGGTCAACCTGCCACTCAAGTAAGGCGCGTGCATTATGCCAGTCTAACTGCGATTCCATAAAGCCTATGCTAGCCGGTTCCCCGCGCGAGGAAAAGCCAGTGCGGATCGCGCAGCCCATCAAGGCAGGCGAATTGAAAAATTTTCACACCAAGCCTTGTGCGATGGCGCCGCTCTGAGTATGAGGCCTGAACTAAGCGGGGTTGTGCAATGGCGTTCAAGCATAGGCATCTGTTGGGAATTGAGCCCCTTGCACCAGAGGCTATTCGCGAGATTCTGGATCTTTCAGACAGTTATGTGGATCTCAACCGTCGGCCAAACAAACATTCAGACGTGTTGGCCGGACGCACGCAAGTGAATATGTTTTTTGAGAACTCCACCCGCACGCAAGCCTCTTTTGAACTGGCTGGAAAAAGATTGGGCGCCGATGTGATGAACATGTCCATGCAGGCCAGCTCGATCAAAAAGGGCGAAACACTGATTGATACGGCGATGACGTTGAACGCGATGCATCCCGATCTTTTGGTGGTGCGTCACCCGCATTCAGGTGCGGTTGATCTCCTGGCCCAAAAGGTGAATTGCAGCGTGTTAAACGCCGGTGATGGACGCCATGAACACCCAACCCAAGCGCTGCTAGATGCTTTGACAATCCAGCGGGCGAAGGGCCGCTTGCACCGTTTAAGCATCGCAATTTGCGGTGATATTGCGCATTCCCGCGTCGCCCGTTCAAACATAATTCTATTGGGGAAAATGGAAAACCGCATTCGATTGATTGCGCCGCCAACGCTGATGCCCTCCGGAATCGATGCCTTTGGCTGCGAGATCTTTGAAGATATGCAAGAAGGTTTAAAAGACGTAGATGTTGTGATGATGCTGCGCTTGCAACGCGAACGCATGGATGGCGGGTTTATCCCCTCGGAACGTGAATATTATCACCGCTATGGTTTGGATGAGGCAAAGCTGCGCGCGGCCAAACCTGACGCGATTGTAATGCATCCCGGACCGATGAATCGCGGCGTCGAAATTGACGGCGAAATTGCCGATGATATCAATCGCTCGGTGATCCAAGAGCAAGTGGAAATGGGAGTGGCCGTGCGCATGGCCACAATGGATCTTTTGGCGCGCAATCAGCGCGTGATGAAAGAGCGCCATGACTGATGTTTTTAAAGGCCGCGTCCTGACACCAAGGCGCGCATTGAACGGCAACACGGCGACAAATCAAAAGCGAGGTCTTGCATGCGCCTTTTGTTAAAAAACGCCCATTTGGTTGATCCCGAGCAGGGTGAAACCCGCATCGGCCAAATTTTCATTGAAAATGGCATAATTAGCAGCTTTGAAAACCAAGCAGCCGAGCGCGTTATTGAATGTAACGGCAAATATCTTGCCCCCGGCTTGGTGGATATCGGGGTAAAAATTTGCGAGCCGGGCGAACGCCATAAAGAAAGCTTCAAATCAGCCGGTCAGGCAGCTGCCGCGGGCGGCGTGACAACCATCATCACCCGCCCCGATACATTGCCCGCGATCGATACCCCCGAAACGCTCGAATTCACGCGCAGGCGGGCCAATTTGGACGCCCCTATCAATGTTTTGCCAATGGCCGCCCTGACCAAAGGCCGGCAGGGCCGTGAAATGACTGAAATTGGGTTTTTATTAGATGCAGGCGCAGTGGCCTTCACAGATTGCGATCATGTGGTCAGCGATAATAAGGTGTTTTCACGCGCGCTTAGCTATGCCCGTTCGCTTGGCGCCCTGATCATCGCGCATCCGCAAGATCCGGGATTGTCAAAAGGCGCGGCGGCAACCTCGGGCAAATTTGCCTCGCTGCGCGGGCTTCCAGCCGTATCCGCAATCGCAGAGCGTATGGGTCTTGATCGAGATATTGCCCTTCTGGAAATGACGGGGGCGAAATATCATGCTGATCAAATCACCACAGCGCGCGCTTTGCCGGCCTTGCAGCGCGCCAAAACTAACGGCCTTGATATCACCGCAGGCACGTCGATCCATCACCTGACGCTAAACGAACTGGACGTGGCGGATTACAGAACCTTTTTCAAAGTCAAACCACCCTTGCGTTCCGAAGAAGATCGACACGCCATTATTGAGGCGCTGCAAAGCGGCCTGATTGATACGATCAGCTCGATGCACACCCCGCAAGATGAAGAAAGCAAACGTTTGCCGTTTGAAGAAGCCGCCTCGGGCGCTGTGGGGCTTGAAACCCTGCTGCCCGCGGCATTGCGCCTGTTTCATTCGGGCGAAATGGATTTGCCTGGTTTGTTTCGCGCGCTGGCGCTGAACCCCGCCAAAAGGCTGGGCCTGCCCTGCGGGCGTTTGGCAATCGGGGCGCCGGCTGATCTGGTTTTATTTGATGCCAATCAGCCCTTTGTTTTGGACCGGGCAACATTAAAGTCAAAATCCAAAAACACCCCCTTTGATGGCGCACGTTTACAAGGCCGCATTTTAGCCAGCTTTGTGGCGGGAAAACAGGTGTTTGGACAATGATCATGCCAGCGCTCTCTGTCAATTTAAGCGAACTCATCTTTTGGACCGGACTTTCGTATTTTATCGGCAGTATTCCCTTTGGCTTGCTGCTTGCAAAAGCCATGGGCTTGGGCAATCTGCGCAATATTGGCTCGGGCAATATAGGTGCTACCAATGTCCTGCGCACTGGCAACAAAAAAGCCGCGGCCTTAACGCTGGCCTTAGATGCTGCAAAAGGGGCTTTCGCGGTTGCGCTGGCGCTGTCCTATTCAGGGGAAGCCAGCGCGCAGATTGCGGCAATAAGCGCCCTTTTAGGACATTGCTACCCGGTTTGGCTGCGATTTCAGGGCGGCAAAGGCGTGGCAACGCTTTTGGGCGTGTATTATGCGCTGTTCTGGCCATTGGGGCTTGCCGCTTGCGCCACATGGCTGGCCGCCGCAGCGCTGTTTCGATTTTCTTCCTTGGCGGCTTTAATCGCAACGGCCAGTGCGCCTATTTGGGCGCTTTTGTTGGGCTATCCAACCATGCTGGTTCTGTGCGTGAGCTTGGCAATCTTGGTGTTTTGGCGCCATAGATCGAATATTCTGCGGCTCTCTAAAGGCCAAGAAACAAAAATTGGTGCTAAAAATTAAACCGGATGCTTCTTCAAAAAACTTTGTATATGCGCTGCGGTTGCTTTCGCATGCGTGATCGGTGCCATATGGCCAGCCCCTTCTAACGTTTTCACAAGGCTGCGGGGCAAGCGGGCTTGTAAAGATGATATAACCGCTGGCATTGGGGCGGAAGAGGCACTGCCCTGCAAAAGCAAAACCGGTGCCTCAATCTTTTCGAGCAACCCAGCCGTACAAAACCCATAAGCATCTTCAACCACATGCGACGCTGCGGCAGGAATCAAATGGATTTTATCCACCATGCCGCGCTGCACCTTATCCGGCAATCTATCCCAAGATTGACCGCTTCCCCAAAGCTGGTGAAACGCGCGTGCAGCGCCTACAAACTCTTCCCGCGCTATGGCGCGATTAAACTCAGAATGATCATGCAAAAAAGCCTGTTTAGAGGCCGGTTCAAAGGCAAAGCCCAATGAGAAAATAACCGGCTCAATCAAGATAAGCGACCGCACCAAATCTGGATGCTCGAGCGCAAGCCGAAGCGCAACACTGGCTCCGAAAGAATGACCGATTAAATCCATCTTCTGATCCAAAAAGCTTGCGGCAACGGCAGTGCTGACATCATGAAACGCACCACGAAAATCCCATTTCAAGCTTTCTCCATGGCCGGGCAAATCAAACATAGTAAACTGATGCTCGCTTTGCGCCATTTCGGCCAATAGGCCGCGCCATGCCGAAGACATCGCCAATGAACAATGCAGCAAGAGCACAGCCCGCGACCCTGATCCAGTCATTTGCCAAGCCGTTGGATAGCCAGCCCGAATGTCACGTTTCAAATGATACCCCTTAATATCTAACGCCAGCCTTTTATATCCCTGGCTGCGAACCAATATCCTGCAGACGCAGCGCAAACGCGTCAAACAGGTTTCACTTTTTTGCCAGATTGCCGCTGCCATCTCTTTAAGAATATTCTTTTGTGACATTTTTTGGGCTGGAATGAGATCCCGATCTAGGCCCGAGAGGTCTACCATGTTAAGCGATAACAACATCACGATTCTGTTACAAAGCGATCAAGGAATACTTTCTGGATGCCAAATCTCAACGAACCCAAAATCATCGCAGGCAATGCCAACCTCACTTTGGCAAAAGCCATCTCTCGACGGATGTCACTGCACCGTGGATTAAATGTTGGATTGGTCGATGCCCGAGTCGAACGCTTCAATGATCAAGAAATTTTTGTGGAAGTGTATGAAAACGTGCGCGGCGAAGATATGTTTATTCTTCAATCCACGTCGAACCCTGCAAATGACAACTTGATGGAATTGTTGATCATGTCCGACGCGCTGCGCCGCTCTTCGGCCAGCCGTATCACCGCCGTGATCCCGTATTTTGGCTATGCAAGGCAAGACCGCCGCGCCAAAGCCCGAACGCCGATCAGCGCCAAATTGGTGGCCAATATGTTGGTTGAGGCTGGCATTGAGCGCGTGCTCACCATGGATTTGCACGCCGCACAAATACAAGGTTTTTTCGATATCCCCGTTGATAACCTTTACGCGTCACCAATCTTTGCGCTTGATATTTTGCATCAATTCAAAGAAACGACCGACGATATAATGGTTGTCTCGCCAGATGTGGGCGGGGTTGCGCGGGCGCGCGAGCTTGCAAAGCGGATCGAAGCGCCCTTGGCCATTGTTGATAAGCGCCGTGAAAAAGCCGGTGAAATCGCCGAGATGACGGTAATTGGCAACGTATCGGGAAAGAAATGCATCATTGTGGATGATATTTGCGATACCGCCGGCACCTTATGCAAAGCCGCCGAACTGTTGATTGAAAACGGTGCCTCCGAAGTGCATTCATATATTACGCATGGTGTTTTATCTGGCCCTGCCGTTGAGCGGATCACAAAATCGGTGATGAAATCACTGGTGATCACTGATTCGATTGAGGCGAGCCCTGCCGTTTTGGCAGCGCCAAATATTCGCATTGTGCCAACGGCGCCGATGTTTGCGCAGGCAATCTTGAACATTTGGAACGGTACTTCGGTCTCATCATTATTCGAAACAGATACTTTAGGGCCGATCTATGATGGCCTTTACTAACGCGCTAAAAGCGCTTGGGCATCCCGTTTTTGAAATATAAAACGGATAAAAAAAGGGCCCAGATGGGCCCTTTTTATTTTCCAGATTGATAAGCGATTAGCTTTTGGAAAACTCAGGATAGGCATCCATGCCCAGCTCTGACATATCCAGACCGTTAATCTCATCTTCTTCTGCAACGCGGATACCCGTTGTTGCTTTAAGAATGAACCAAACGATCGCTGAGGCAACGGTTACGAAAATACCCACAACAATGATTGAGTACAGCTGGGTGCCCAGCGAGGCGTCGCCATTGGTGAACACAACTGCGATCGTACCCCAAATCCCTGCAAACAAATGCACCGGAATCGCGCCAACGACATCGTCAATTTTCAACTTGTCTAGGAATGGAACCGAGAACACAACAATCACTCCGCCAATCGCACCGATAATGGTTGCCGCCCCCAAAGACGGTGTCAAAGGCTCCGCTGTGATCGACACCAAGCCGGCCAGGGCTCCGTTCAAAATCATCGTAAGGTCTGGCTTTGAATAAAGCAGTTGCGTCAGGATCAAAGCGGCAACAGCACCGCCTGCAGCGGCGGCGTTTGTGTTGGCGAAAATGCGCGACACATCTGCCACATCTCCGACAGAGCCCATCGCAAGCTGTGAGCCACCGTTAAAGCCGAACCAGCCAAGCCATAGAATGAATGTACCCAAAGTCGCCAATGCCAGATTTGAGCCCTGGATCGGCACCACTTTGCCGTCAGCTGTGTATTTGCCAAGCCGTGGCCCTAGGATGATCGCACCTGCAAGCGCAGCCCATCCACCAACCGAATGCACCACTGTTGAACCGGCAAAGTCTAAAAAGCCCATACCGTCCAAGAAGCCACCGCCCCATTTCCAGCTGGCTTGCAGCGGGTAAATGATGCTTGTCAAAATGACCGTAAAAATCAAAAATGGCCACAGTTTGATCCTCTCGGCCAACGCGCCCGAGACGATAGAGGCCGTTGCGGCGCAGAACATCAATTGGAAGAAGAAATCTGAACCGGTGGACGCATAGCCATAATCATCCGCCGCATCCGCTGTAACGCCGACCGCTTCTAGAACTGCCGTGCCCCAAACACCAGAAAGCACGCCCTCAACCGCCCATGTTCCCAGCGGATACATAAGATTATACCCAATGAGGTAATAGAAAATGGCTGCCAACGAAAATAAGGCCACGTTTTTCGTTAATTGCATGGTCACGTTTTTTGAGCGCACAAGGCCGGCTTCCAACATGGCAAACCCGGCGGCCATCCAGAACACCAAGAAGCCGCCAATTAAAAACAGCAGAGAATTCAGAATAAAGACGCTATCCGTCGGCACCAGAGCCGGAGCTTCTTGCGCCAAAACCGCGCCTGGCAGGATTACCGCTGCAGCGGCGCCTGAAAGGAGTTTGTGTTTTACGTTTAACATTCTAAGTGGTCCTTCTTTATATCGCGTCAGCGCCGGTTTCACCGGTACGCACTCTGACAGTTTGATCGACATCGAGAACAAAGATTTTACCGTCCCCAATTTTGCCGGTTTTGGCTGCCTTGGTGATGGTTTCAACGACTTGATCCGCCATTGACGCATCGGTCACGATTTCCAGTTTTACTTTCGGTACAAAATTTACAGCATATTCTGCCCCACGATATATCTCAGTATGACCCGATTGGGCTCCAAAGCCCTTAATCTCGGTCACCATCATTCCACGCACGCCAATCTCGGTAAGCGCCTCACGCACTTCTTCGAGCTTAAACGGTTTGATGGTTGCTATGATCAATTTCACCGTTGGTTCCTTTCTTAATTTTCTTGCTTTGACGGTTGCGCCAAAACCACGTCTCTATCAACGCCGCCCCCCACCTAAGGGCCACCAAAAGCCCAATGTTGAAGACGTAAAATCTATCAAAAGCGCATATTTTTTGCGCAAATTCTTCTTGATGATTAATTTTTAAACACAAAACGGATAGGTTTGGAGGAGCAGTTAGCCCTAAACAAGCCCATGAAGATACGATAGACTCGCCACAAAGAGCTCGAAATAAGCAGGGCAATCCATGGCAGGCAAACAGAAATCAACCAAGCCGCTCATCGCGCAAAACCGCTATGGGTCAGCGTCGAAAGCCGTACGAAAGCCGCCAAAGCCCCTGCGCAGTACCGCCCCCAAGCAAAGAAATATCGTGTCCAGAGCTCTGCGATGGCTGTTTAAACGCTGCGTGGGTTTGGTTTGGGCTGTTATCTGGCGCTCAGCCCTAATGCTTGCCTTATTCACAGCTGCAGGGGTGGGTTATTATCGTAGCACCCTGCCCGATTTATCGGCCTTACTGGATGTAAGAGCCCGCGGCTCAGTCACTTTACTTGACCGCAACAATGAGGTTTTTGCCTGGCGCGGCGAACAGTTTGGGCAAGCAATCGACGCGCAAACCATTTCACCTCATTTGCGTCATGCGGTTCTGGCAACCGAAGATAAACGGTTTTACCGCCATTTTGGATTGAGCCCGCGTGGCGTTTTGGGCGCGATACGGATTAATATGCGCGAGGGCCGCAGCGCTTTATCCGGACATGGTGGCTCGACCATAACCCAGCAAACCGCGAAACTCTTGTGTTTGGGCCTGCCTTTCGATCGCGCGCGGTGGAAGAGCGAACGCGCCTATGAAGCCGAGTGCCGAGAAAGCAGCTTATGGCGCAAAGTCAAAGAAGCCGCCTATGCGCTTGCGCTTGAGAGCCGTTTTTCAAAAGATGAAATCTTAACAATTTATATAAATCGTAGCTTTCTGGGCGCGGGAGCGCGCGGGTTTGAGGCTGCGGCGCAACGCTATTTTGGAAAATCAGCACGAAATGTAAACCCCGCCGAAGCGGCAATGCTGGCTGGGCTTTTGGTGGCGCCGACCCGCTATGCGCCCACCAATAACCTGCAGAGATCGCAAAACCGCGCGGGCGTCATTATCAATTTGATGCAAGCACAAGCGTTACTCAGCGCCGAAGAGGCCGATTTCGCGCGCAAAAACCCCGCGCAACTGTCGCAAGCGGCCAAAGCCAATGCCGGTAATTACTTTGCCGATTGGGTGATGCAATCGGGTCCACGCTTTCTGACGCAGACAACAACCGAAGATGTGATTATAAAAACCACGTTTGACCGCCGCCTTCAAAACGCGGCGGAACAGGCGATGCATCAGGTATTCGACTCAAAGGTTCGCCCGGGATCCAAGGCACAAGCTGCAATTGTTGTGATGTCCCCAAACGGCGCAGTGCGGGCAATGCTGGGCGGGCGCAATACATCGGTTGCCGGAGGCTTTAACCGCGCCACGCAAGCGCTTCGGCAAACCGGCTCGGCCTTTAAGCCTTTTGTATATGCAGCGGCTCTCGAGGCCGGATACAGCCCCTATGATATTTTACAAGACAGCCCATTAACGCTGGATCTACCTGGCTCTGGCCCTTGGAGCCCGCAAAATTATTCAAAAGAATTTTTAGGGCCCGTCAGTTTAAACGCCGCCCTCAGCCAATCCTTAAATATCCCTACCATCCGGCTGAGCGAAGAGGTTGGACGTGATGTTGTGAGAAATGTCGCTTCTGGATTTGGAGTTGGAGAAAAGCTTGCCACTGGGCCAGCGCTTGCCTTGGGCGTGTCCGAAGCCACTTTGATCGATATGGTCGGGGCCTATGCTGGAATTTTAAATCGCGGCCTATCCGTCACCCCTTTCGGGCTGAACGAATTGCGATTATTCGGAGACGACACTGCCCTGATGGGGGCCACAAATAGCGCCGGCCAGCGGGTCATTTCTCCAACGGCTGCGCATAATCTGATCTTTATGATGCAAAATGTGATGGTTGAAGGAACCGGACAAAAAGCGGCGATTGAAGGGTGGCAAACCGCGGGTAAAACCGGAACAACGCAAAGCGCACGCGATGCTTGGTTTATTGGCTTTTCCAGCGATTACGTGATCGGTGTTTGGATGGGATATGATGACAATACGCCTTTAACCGGGGTCACTGGCGGCGGGTTACCAGCCGAGATTTGGAAAGCAACCATGCTGCGTGCTCAAGGCGATTTGCCCCCGAATACGCTGGTTCAAACAGCTCAGACGCGCGCCGGGGCTGGAAAAACGAGCAGAACAACCGACCGGGGCCAAGGCACCAACGCGATCAATCGCTTTTTGCGCAATCTGTTCGGGCAGAACTAATTTAAAGTGTTGCCTCTAATGCCGTAATGAGGCGATCAATTTTGCCTCCGTTTTTATCAAGCAAAGCCCCAATTTCAGCGCGCTCGCTTAACAGCATGTTGATCCCTTCAATAAAAATATTGAAGAATAACGGCTTGCCTGATTTGTCCGACACCAAAAACTCAACCTCAAACGGATTGGCATTTTGCAGCTTTGCTTCTGCAGTCACTTTGTAAAAGCTTTTTACTTTTTTAGAGTCTTTTACGATAATATCGCTGCCCATAAACTCTCTGAACCGGCTGCCATATTTGCGCGCCATATATATTTTAAAAACGCGCGTAAATTTCTTCATTTGCTTGGGCGTGGCCCGCCGCGCTTCCGCTCCAAGCGCATAGCGTGCTATTAGGTTCACGTCAGCATAACGCTCAAATATTTTTTCAAATTCTGCCAGAATAATTTCTTCATCATCGGTCGATGCAACCATCGCGTTGATATCGTCAACAGCTTGATTAATCAAAGTTTTTGCGGCGCTTTTCGTTAACGCGTAAGCGGGCAACCCGCTCCATAGCAGCGCAGCAACAATTCCAGATAAAACCGCACGGCGCGGTAACTTATTCTGTGCCATAAAGATCCTCATACGGGTCATCATAAACATCTTCATCACGCCCACCTAACGAAAAACGCCGGGTTTGCAGATAAATCAACTTGCTTTGGGAATAACTGTCAATGCTGTCATAAAGAACGGAATCGATCGCGCCTGCATAGGCAACACGCATATCCATCGCTTTCGCGATCGTACTCGATGTTGTGTAATAATTCACAGGAGGCTCGATCAATGGCGCTAAGGGGTTTAAAACCCAATCTACGAGCTTGCCCGTCGCATCCCGGCTGGTAGATGGCCCAAATAGCGGCAACTCAACATAAAACCCCTCTCCAACGCCCCATCTGTGCAAAGTGGCGCCGAAATCGCTTTCATCTCCACCGATACCCAAATCTTCTGCCGGTGTTCCTAAACCTGCAAAGCCCAAAGTTGAATTGATTAGAAACTTACCTGTATTTTGCAGTCCAGATTGAAATTCGCCTTGCAAAACGTTATTCACAATATCCCCCGGCACCGAAAGGTTTTCAGCGAAATTGTTGATCATCTGGCGCAGGCCATCATTCACATTTCCCACATAGGCAAACGAGACTGGCCGCACGATGGATTTATCCAAAGCAATATTTACCCCATGTACGCGCCGATTCATGGTTTCAAAAGGATCATTCACATCCTGACTGTAAAGCGGCGTCGAGATGCCCAGAAAAACCAGCACAAACGCCAAAGCCATAGCTAAAGAAGTTCCTGTTTGTTTCATCACATTTTACACCCAGTTTCGAAAATCTGCCTTTTTTGTGGTATTAACGGCAAACGCTTTGTTTAACAATGACACATCAATCAAAAGCAACAAGTAAACCAATCGTGATCATCATCAAGCGTCTTTAAGGGCTGCATAAATTTTCCAACAAACGCCAAACGCCAAAAGGTAGCCCTTTTCCCTCGCTCCGAGACAGGGTATCATTTGTTAAAAATATGTTGAAAAAGGAAAGAAGAATGGCCCCTGAATTTGAAGAAAAACTGAGCGAGCTGGGCGTAAATCTGCCAGAGGCGCCCGCCCCAGCGGCCAATTACGTTCCTTTTGTTCAAGTCGGCGATATGCTTTATGTATCAGGGCAAATTTCAATCGGGCCAGAGGGCCTGATTAAGGGCAAGCTGGGCTTAGACATGACCACCGAGCAAGGTGCAGAGGCTGCCAAAATTTGTGCGATCAACTTGCTGTCGCAAGTGAAAGCGGCGTGCGGCGGCGATTTGGATCGGTTGATCCGGGTTGTCAAATTGACCGGATTTGTGAACTCAACAGCAGATTACACAGACCAGCCCGCCGTTATTAACGGCGCGTCCAACCTGCTGGGTGAGGCTTTGGGAGAGGCTGGAAAACACGCGCGCGCAGCGGTATCTGCCGTCGCGCTGCCCCTTGGCGTGGCCGTGGAAATTGAAGGTATTTTCCAAATTCGATGATATCTGGTTTAGACCCGCAGTTTTTAGCTAGGCCGCTGGCGCATCGCGGCTTACACACCGACAATAAGGGTGTTTTGGAAAATAGTCAGAGCGCTTTCGCAGCGGCCATAAAAAAAGGCTATGGGATCGAGCTTGATCTGCAGCTTTCTGCAGATGGGCAGGCGATGGTTTTTCATGATGATACATTGGATAGGATGACATCGCATCAAGGCCCGGTGCGCAACCACAGTGCTAAAAACTTAGAACGCATGGCTTTGAAGCATAGCAGTGATTGCATTTTACCGCTCGCTGCGCTGTTGCATCAGGTTTCTGGATCAGTGCCTTTATTGATCGAGTTAAAAGATCAAACTGGGGATCTATCTTCAAGCAATGGGGATCTAGAACGTGCCACAGCCAAAGCCTTGCAACATTATCAAGGCGCTGTGGCCGTGATGTCCTTTAACCCGTTTTCGGTGCTCGAAATGCGGCGGCAGGCACCCCAGATAGCCCGCGGGCTGACAACCGAGTTTTTTACAAAGGAAGAATGGCCCAAGATCTCGAAAGATAGGCGTTCAACCCTAACCAATATTTCCGACTTTGAAAAATGCGGAGCCAGTTTTATCAGCCATCATCACGAAGATCTTGAAAGCGCACCGGTGCGCGCCCTAAAGGCCAAAGGGATTCCTATATTATGTTGGACAATTGAAACAAAAGCCCAGCAGCACGCGGCGCGCCAACTGGCCGATAATTTTACATTTGAAGGCTTTCAACCGGCAACAAGCTCTTGATTATCCGCGCTTTTGAAACACATAGGCGCTAAAGGGAAAGGCCAGGATGCAGCAGGACGCGATAGAAATTCAGGTGGTGACATCGCTTTCGATGGTGGCCCAATCTGATTGGGATAGCTGCGCCTGCCCCGAAATCGACTCTGGCAATGATCCGCGCGCGCTTGACCCTTTTACAACATACCGCTTTCTTTGGGCGCTTGAATCGAGTGGATCGGTGGGCGAGGCCACTGGCTGGCAGCCGTATTTTTTATTGGCTTTTCAAAATAAAATATTGATCGGATGCACTCCGATGTATTTAAAATCACACTCGCAAGGCGAATATATTTTCGATCATAGCTTTGCAGAGGCCTATCATCGCGCAGGCGGGCAATATTATCCCAAATTGCAAATTGCTGTACCCTTCACACCGGTTACAGGGCGGCGGTTTCTTCTCAAACCAGGCTATGAGGTCGAGGCGAGCCAAGCTTTGATAAAAGGGGCGCTGCAATTTGCCGCGAATAACAAGCTCTCTTCGCTACATGCCACGTTCTGCACCCAGAAAGAAGCCAAAGCCGGTGAAAGCCTAGGCCTCCTCAGCCGTACAACGCAGCAATTCCATTGGGAAAACCCCGGATATGAAAGCTTTGATGGCTTTTTATCCGCCCTCTCTTCGCGCAAACGCAAAAACATTAGAAAAGAGCGCGCGCAGGCCAATCAATTTGGCGGCGAGATTGAAATGCTCACGGGCGCGCAGATAGAGCCGCATCATTGGGATGCGTTTTGGAGGTTTTATCAAGATACCGGCGCGCGCAAATGGGGAACCCCTTATTTAACCCGCGCCTTTTTTGATGCGGCGCAAGACAGTTTGCGCGATGAAATTCTTCTGATCATGGCAAAGCGCGACGGCCTATATGTTGCCGGAGCAATGAATTTTATCGGCCGCGATTGCCTTTATGGCCGGTACTGGGGCTGTATAGAAGACTATCCCTGCCTGCATTTTGAACTCTGCTATTATCGCGCGATAGACTTTGCGATTAAACATAATCTTGCCCGCGTAGAAGCGGGCGCCCAAGGCGCGCATAAATTAGCCCGCGGCTATATCCCCGCAGAAACGCATTCACTGCATTGGGCTGCAGATAAAGGGTTTCACGAGGCGATTGCGCAATATTTGATTGCGGAAAAAAAAGCCGTCACCGAAGATATAGAGATAATGACCAAATTTGGCCCGTTTCGAAAAACCACAGCAGATATTGCAGAGTAGAGGAACCTATAATGACCAAAAAATTGTCAGAGACCGAGCGTCACCAAGACCTGGCGCCATTACTCGCCAAAGGTTGGACAGCGGTAGAGGGGCGCGATGCGATTGCAAAAGAGTTTAAATTTGCAAACTTCATCGCAGCTTTCGGCTGGATGAGCCAAGCCGCGATTATCGCTGAAAAGATGAACCACCATCCCGAATGGTTCAACGTTTATAATCGCGTTTCGGTCACGCTGAGCACGCATGATGTGGGCGGACTCAGCGCGCTGGATATTACCTTGGCGCAAAAAATGGATGCGTTGAATTAAGCTTTTAGCCGAGGGCTTTTAAAAGCGCATCGGCGCTGGATGTGGTAATTTCAGAGCGTGTTTCTTCCAGTAGAAAATGCTCAACGACACCGTCATTTACCACCAAAGCATAGCGTTGCGAACGATCATAAAATCCCGTCGCCGGCACAGTGAAACTTAAGCCCACAGCTTTGGTAAACGTAGACCCTGCATCCCCCAGCATGGTCAGCCCTGCTTCATAGGCACCAGAGGCGCGCCCCCAAGCGCGCAAAACGAAACTGTCATTAACGGTCAGGATCGCAACTTCATCGAGGCCGGCATCCATCAGCTGCTCTTTTTGACCGATGATATTTGGCAGATGCGCGCGCGAACAGGTGCTGGTAAACGCGCCCGGCATGCCAAATATGGCCACGCGGCGGCCGGCAAATACATCGTTCAGGTCAACGGTTTCAATCTCTGAATTTGTTACCCGCAATATCGGCGCATTTGGCAATCTATTGCCCACGACTATGGTCATTTCCTATTCCCTTATTTGTATTCGCACAGAGGATGTTATAATGCGTTTATTCGACAGGGCCAGATCAGGTGAGGACGCGTATGTCAAGAATAGTTGTGATAGGCGCAGGACAAGCTGGCGCGGCACTGGTTGCAAAATTGCGCAATCTCGATGATCAATGCAGCATAGATTTGGTCGGCAAAGAAGACGTCCTACCCTATCAACGACCACCCTTATCAAAAAAATATCTTTTGGGGGAGATGCCTTTGGAGCGCCTTTATTTGCGCCCAGAAAGTTTTTACACCGATAACCACATCACTCTTCACCTTGGCGACACCGTCACGGGTATCAATCGTCGTGAAAAATCCATCGTTACAACCCGCCAAAGCCTGACATATGATCACTTGGTTTTTGCAACCGGATCATGGCCGCGCAGATTGCCTGCCGCAATCGGGGGCGAGCTAGCGGGGGTTTACACGATGCGCGATCTCCAAGATGCGGATGCGATGGCTCCTGAAATGGTGGCAGGGCGAAAGGTTTTGATCGTTGGCGGGGGCTATATCGGTTTAGAAGCCGCAGCAGTTGCCGCAACAAAGGGGCTAAAGGTCACGCTGGTTGAAATGTCGGACCGTATTTTAAACCGTGTCGCCGCACCGCAAACATCCGATTACTTCCGGCAGTTGCACCAGTCGCATGGGGTGACGTTGAAAGAAAATACGGGCCTGAAACAGCTAATCGGTCAGGATGGCAAAGTGACCAGCGCACAATTAAGCGATGGCAGCGTTGAGCGCTTCGATTTCGTGATCGTCGGGGTGGGGATTATACCGGCGCAAGACTTGGCAGAGACTGCTGGGCTAGAGATTGAAAATGGCATCGCCGTGGATGTGTATGGGCGCAGTTCCGACCCGTCGATATGGGCGATCGGCGATTGCGCATCATTTGACCATCAAGGTCAAAAAATGCGGCTGGAAAGCGTACAAAATGCGATTGATCAGGCCGAAGTGACCGCGCAAAATATTTTGGGCGCTAAAACCCCGTATCAACCAGAACCTTGGTTTTGGTCTGATCAATATAACGTAAAGCTGCAAATCGCCGGGCTGAACACGGGCTATAGCGATGTGGTCGAACGGGCTGAGCAGACTGCTGATAGCTGTTCTTTTTGGTATTACAAGGACGATACGCTTCTGGCCGTCGATGCGATGAACGCGCCCAAAGCCTATATGGTGGGCAAACGTTTGCTTGGCCTTGGCAAATCGCCCCCAAAAGCGGCAATAAGCGATCCCCAGACCGACCTTAAATCCCTGCTGAAATCTTGAGAATAATCGCAGGCACACATCGCGGAAGAGCTTTGGCCTCGGTTGGCAAAGGCGATCCCTCGGCACATTTGCGCCCAACCACCGACCGCGTGCGCGAGAATTTATTCAACGTGCTTGCCTCGGGGCGGTTTGGAAATCCTTTGGAGAACGCGCAGGTTCTTGACCTTTTCGCCGGAACCGGTGCTTTGGGGTTTGAGGCCCTTTCGCGCGGCGCAGAGCGTCTGTGGCTGATCGATAACGCTCGTAAATCTGCAGAACTGATCCGCAAAAATAAAGCTCTGTTTGATCCAAACGTCGAGATCACCTTTCGGCCATGGAATCTGCTGCAATTGCCGCCCTGCCCCGGCGCGCCTTTTGATCTGGTATTTCTTGACCCCCCCTATGGCAAAGATTTGGGCCAAAACGTGGTGCCAAAGGCCCGCGCAAAGGGATGGATTGCAGATGACGCCTTGATTATATGGGAAGAGCAAGGCGAGATGTTGGCCCCAGAGGGGTTTTGCAGCCTCGAGTGCCTGCGCTATGGCGACACATACGTTACCTTGATGCGTGCACAATAACCTCCGCCCTATATTACTGAGCCTTTTAAATAGATAAATTTCTTTCATTATCTTTTTCGCGAGCCAAGTGACTGCCGTTGCGCCGTCAAAAAGAAATCTATGATTATTTCATTCACATGTTGCAAAAACTCAAATGGTCAAACCCCGATGGATCAAACCTGATAAGAATTTTCTCGATACCGGCGAGATGCTTAACGAAAGCCTCTTGATCCGATAATTGATATAAAGCTGCATGTTTACATCTTCGGTTCAGGACGCGGCATGCGGCGGCGAATTGCTGACATCGCCCAAAAAACGCGCTTTCAACGGATCTGTTTGGAGGGAGCTGACAGCGAATATCGCTCTGCCCTCTTAGGAAAGGAAAAACATTTTCAAAGCGGCGTTTCGATTACATCCTTGATCATAATCGGAAGATCTTCCATGGGCAGTTTGCGGCTGGTACGCCGCGCGGCGTTCAAAATACAATTAGAGGTTTGCGGCAAAAGCTCTAACACGCAGCGCGAGAACCGGCGCCTCTGGAAATATTCTTTGCGGGCAAGAACCATAAATCCGCTAAGCAAATTTTCGCTGAAATAAACATTTCCAAAATACATTAAACTGATAAATCTAGAGGGATGCGGATTGATCGCAAAAAGCGCATAACCATCAGGGCATCGCATCACAACGCCCCGTGAAGAAGGGGTAGATCGACCTGAAATTTCAGCTCGATTGCGTTGCGATTTTAAAAGCTCGAGGCTTTTAAACACCCGTACACCTTCAACGGTTTTTATCGAAATTAAATTACAACTCGCAGTTTCCAACTCGGAAAACGATCTACGCCAAAAGCAATGGATACCATCTGGAAGCTCACTTTGTGAAACAGTAAGCGCGATACCGCGCTCAAAATAGTCAACGGCTTGATGTAAATAGCTGCGTTGCGCTTGCACTACGCTTTGCGATTGGCCGCGCCTAACCCGTTCCAAATCATCAGGGGTCAAGGGCTCAAGATAGATCCGCGAATCGACCAGAAAGTAATCACATATTTGTTGCAAAACATTGGGCTTGGGAAAGGAATGGCCGCTCATATAACGATTAAATTGTACACGATTGATATCCAAATCGCGGCAAACCGAGGCAATTGACGGGCGCGTTTTGCAGAGCAATCGTAAATTCTCACCAAAAACGCGCAGCACACTCACGAGTTCTTCCTTTGCTTAAAAAAATTTCCCCCACCTCGCAGCATCCCCCATGAGGTTGCCACTGATTACGCAGGGTTCCATGATCTAAATATTATTATTTCACACATCTTTAGGTTGATCTATATCAGATTTGTGAAGGACCTTTGAGCAATCGTTTGGCTTGAGCACATAGCTGAAAAATCAGACCAGCTTAACAAATGCCTCGATCAAGAGAATCATATCCTAGCCAATATTGATAGACGCAATGACGCGAATTGAGGCCCAATCATAAACAGGATTTTCAATTTCAAGTTGTTGCAACTTAAGAAAGTTGCCGCGTTCAAACCAATCTTCCGAGGGGATTTTCTATGGATAAAGGTAAAATCACAAAAACCAATCGCTCTTTTTTGACCTCAAACCCCATAGGTCGGATGAAAGCGATCCGCTGGCGACAAGGTAAAAATTTCAACGCCGTTTGCCGTTACACCCACGGAATGCTCAAATTGCGCCGAAAGCGATTTATCGCGCGTGACAGCGGTCCAATCATCCGCCAAAACTTTTGTCTCCGCCCGCCCTAAATTCACCATCGGCTCAATTGTAAAAAACATACCCTCTTCCAAAATAGATCCAGTATTTGGCCGGCCATAATGCAACACGTTCGGGGGAGCATGAAACACTTGACCCAAGCCATGGCCGCAAAAATCGCGCACAACGGACATACGCTGCGCCTCAACATAAGATTGTATCGCATATCCTATATCGCCAAAAGTATTGCCCGGTTTTACCGCCTCAATACCTTTCATCAAAGAGTCATGCGTCACTTGAATTAAACGCTCGGCTTTGCGCGATAAGTCACCCGCCACATACATCCGCGAGGTATCGCCATACCATCCATCAACGATCACCGTCACATCAACGTTTAGGATATCGCCCTCTTTAAGCTTTTTATCGCTGGGAATACCGTGGCAAACCACGTGGTTTACGCTGATACAACTGCCATGCTGATAGCCCTTATAGCCAATTGTCGCCGAGACAGCGCCAGCGGCGCGCACTTGATCTTCGATAAAGGCATTGATGATTGCGGTCGTTTGCCCGGGAAAAACATGCGGTGCGATTTCATCAAGGATGCGGGCTGCAACTGCGCCTGCCCTATGCATTCCTTCGAAGGCCGCTTGGTCAAATAGCGTAATACCCGCGCGGGTTTTACGATAATTGTCAGATTCCACCAAAGCTCTCTCCTTTAAAGCGACGCGTCAATTTTTCTAGCCCTAGCGATGATTATCCATATGCACCAGACCCCGCCTATGCAAATTTATACTTTTTCTTCACAATTAAAGAGCAAAACCCGAATATATTTCAGGTTACAAGATAAAAAAATGATGTTTCTTGGGGCACACCGATAAAATCTAGCGCACAATTGCGAACTTATCACGCCTTAAGAGACCAAGAGCTTGACGATTTCTTCGGCGGCCTGATCACTGTCCATTTTTGTTGTATCGATATGGATTTCTGGGGTTTCAGGGGCCTCGTATGGGCTGTCGATCCCTGTGAAGTTCTTGAGCTGACCAGAGCGCGCCTTGGCATAAAGGCCTTTGACGTCCCGTTCTTCTGCGACAGAGAGCGGCGTGTCGATGAAGATTTCGATGAATTCGCCCGGCGCCATCATATCTCGCACCATTTGCCGCTCTGAGCGGAAGGGCGAGATGAACGCCGTGATGACGATCAGACCCGCATCCGTCATCAGTTTTGCAACCTCACCTACACGGCGGATGTTTTCAATCCGATCCGCATCGGTAAAGCCCAGATCCTTGTTCAAACCATGACGCACATTATCCCCATCCAGCAGGAAAGTGTGACGGTTCATGCGCGCAAGCCTCGATTCAACCGCGTTCGCAATCGTGGATTTTCCTGATCCCGACAGGCCCGTCATCCACAGCACCGCAGGTTTTTGGTTTTTCAGGTCCGCGTGGTGGTCACGCGTGATGTCCGTTGCCTGCCAATGGATGTTTTGTGCGCGGCGCAGGGCAAAATTGATCAGGCCAGCACCCACAGTGGCATTCGTCATTTTATCAATCAGGATAAAACCACCCAACGTACGGTTTTCCGCATAGGGCGCAAATGGAATGTCGCGGTCTGTTGTGACGTTGGCCACACCGATTGCATTCAGCTCAAGCGTTTTGGCCGCCGCATGTTCCATCGTATTGACGTTGATCTGATA